>Ga0164292_10000591_pt1 | contig 28666 bp, 31 predicted proteins | sample GEODES117metaG_FD_111486 | JGI IMG/M metagenome (GOLD analysis project Ga0164292, IMG submission 111486) | Eutrophic lake water microbial communities from Lake Mendota, Wisconsin, USA - GEODES117 metaG | ecosystem: Environmental > Aquatic > Freshwater > Lake | place: USA: Lake Mendota...
CAGTGTTCAGCTCGGACTCGTATTGAAGTTTTAAATATTAAAAAGAGTTCAAATATAGGCGAGTTCAAAAAAATCTTCACTGATGCAACGAAGGTCGTTGTTGCTAAAATATCTCCTACAATAGGCCAATTTTTAAAACGCTTAAGAATTTTTAATCCCCACTGTTCTTTTATTTTTTATGCTTTTGATTCTGCAAGTATTTATTTTGCGAATACAAATTTATATGAGTTAGATGAGTATCTTCGAGCGGAGGATCTTTGGATCATGTCCTGTGAGTCAGATGAAGAGCTCGCTCATCAGTCTTGGGAAAATATAAAAACGAAAGTGATACCATTAAAACTCATGGATACTCACAAAATGGTTATTAAAAATAATCCCAAGCATCTATTGTATGTAGGAAGAATTTCAGAACAAAAAAACTTAGAGGACTTGATATTCGCAGTTTACCTTATTGCACAGAAAATGAGAGATCATGGAAGAAAGCTTAAGATATTCGGTGAAGAAGACTTTTTGGGTGTACCTCATTTAGGCATTGTGGGCCAGGGATATGTAAAAAGACTTCAGCACTTAGTGAATAAACTTGATATTTCAGATCTTGTAGAAATCGGAAGATTCCTTAGTCATCAAGAAATTGAAGAAGAGTTAAAAAACGCTATCTTTATTTCCCCGTCTGTTCATTCTGATGAAAATTTTGGCCTCGTTGTTTTTAGGGCCCTTAACTTAGGTGTTCCGACTTTACTTTCTTCTTGGGGAGGTCACAAAGACTTTAAAAACTACTTTGAGGGTGTGAGATATTTTCCAGTCTACAAAAGTGAAAAGGGACCACGCACGAATCCATATGAAATCGCTCAAGGCATCGTGGATCTGTGGAAGCAAATGCCAGAAATCACTTTTAAAAAAAATGAAATCGATAAAATTCATTTTTCAGTTGGAAAAGAACAATTACGGCCCCGCTCTCAGAAATTGAATTTTTTAAAAAAAGTAAGAGAGCGAAGGCCACATCATCAGTTTGGTCAGTGGCCCCTTTATGGAGTTTTGTTTGAAAGTTATGAGTCATCTGATTATCTTAAAACTCTGGATGCCTATGGTGCGCTTCCATCAGTTCCTTTAACCCCAGAGGCCTCAGTTATTTCATGGGGAGTGGAATTCTCTTCTGATGAAATGAGAGTTTTCGATTGTCGTGTTGGTGAATTAAGATATTCTAGAGAAAAAAGTGATTTTAATATTAAAGTGTACCAATTTGCTAAGGGATTTGTTGATCTGTCAGAAGTTGAATGGGATTGGCTTCTAAAAAATGGTCAAGTCTTTCCAAAGGGAAATCATGAATTATAAATTGAATTCAAAAGTCTTTTTTAAAAAAGTAGGAGCAAATGAGGTCAACATTCTCTCTGTAGATGATGATAATTTTATTTATAAAATCGATAAGATTGCCGCAAGCGCTTTTCTATTAGTGATAGAAGAAAAACTGAGTCCAGAAAATGTTAAAAAACAAATCGTTGATTCTACCGGAAAAAATGAAGCTGATGTGAAGAAATTTTTAGAATCATTTTATGATAAAATGGTGGAATTAAATTTTTTCGTAAAAGGCTAAAATGATAGGTATAAATGTCGGAAGGCATGATACGGGAATTGCCTATCTTGATATCAAAAGTGATACGGAATATTCATTAGAAGTCTATCAGTCTGAGAGATTCACCAAAAGAAAACATCAGGGTGATTTCCCTTTTGTGGCTTTCAAAAAATTCAAAAATGACTATCCTGAAAAATTTGAAAAATTAACTCCTCTGGATGTTTCCGTCAATTCATTCCATACGAATCCACGTGATTTAGAAAACTTGTACTCGAAAGTTTCAACATATAAAGAGTATCTTGAAATGTTTCAATTAGAAAAATGTTCAACTCTTTTCTACCCGAATATCTTTCAACCTGGACACCATTTATGTCATGCCTATTCCGCATGGGGATTTTCTCCTTTTGAAAAAGCAATTATTATTGTTTTCGATGGATGTGGTTCAAAGAAAGATCACTTCATCGATTATTTTAACGAAAATGACCTTGGTGAGGCCGGAGAGGGCGCTCATTTTGAAACGCTTTCTGTTTACTTGTTAGATCAGGGGAATATAACTCCTGTTTTGAAAGAGTGGACTCAATTTGAAAAAGTTGAGAAGGTGGACCACTTCATTGGTGGCTCGCTTGGTAATTTCTTCTCTTTGGCCTCATGTCGAATTTTTGGTACTTGGCAAGAAGCCGGAAAAGTCATGGGATTGGCCGCCTATGGTACGCCTACAAAAGTTAACTCTGTCATTGAATTTCAGCGTGAAATCATTAAAGATCCTTTCGAAGTTTTTCGTGGAAAAAAAGAGTTTGATTCTCAACCTCGTGATGAGTTTCAAAGGTCTGCTAATATTGCTGCTTCTGTTCAAAATAAATTTGAAGAAGTTGTTATTGAACTCGTGAAGAAGCTCAACGTTCGATACCCAGATTTTGAAAATCTCATGTTAGTGGGTGGTTGTGCTCTTAACTGTTTAACAAATTCAAGAATTCTTAATGAAAAATATTTTAAAAACATTTTTATTCCACCTTTTCCCAATGATGAAGGTATCGCTATCGGAGCTGTCTTATGTCATGCCCATTGGAAAGGTAAAATTAAATTTCGTAAAGTTTCTTTAGACGAAGTTAATGCCTACCTTGGAAGAGTTCCCTCTGGGCAGACGAGTTTAGAAGATATTAAAAAACATTTTCCATCCTTTAAGATTCATCCTTGGGAGCATACTTCCCAAGTGCTCAATGAGGGGCATGTTGTGGCCATCTTTCAAGGGCCTTCAGAAGTCGGTCCGAGGGCCCTTGGTAATCGAAGTCTTCTCGTAAGACCGGACAATCCTCATATTAAAGAGTATTTAAATGCTCATATTAAATTCCGTGAAGAGTTTAGACCCTATGGAGCTTCTGTCATTCAAGAAGATGTCAGTGAATATTTCGAAGTAGAAAAAAGCTTTCATGCTCCATTCATGACTTTTGCACCCAAAATAAAAGAAAATAAAAAAAGATATCTTGCAGGTGTCACTCACAAGGATGAAACCTGTAGAATTCAAACGATAACGGAAAAGCAGAATATTCGTTTCTATCACCTGTTAAAGATGTTTAAAAATCTTTCGGGAGAATCAGTCTTGTTGAATACTAGTCTTAATATTATGAATCAGCCAATCCTTGAGGATGTTGTTGATGCTAAAAAATTCATGGATGGTTCAAAAGTTAATTACATTATGATTAACGATTACCTTTTGGAGAGACATGAAGATTAATCCGGCCATTCTAAGAGAATCTTTAAAGGTAACAGATCGGCCTCTGATTATTTTTGATTTTGAAAAGATTGAAGAAAATCTGAGGTTTTTCAGAAAAATCACGAATGAATTGAGTGCGACCTGGTCTTATGCCGTGAAATCTCTTTCTCATGTCGAGATGATAGATCTCACAAAGAATTTTGTAGATGGATTTGATATTTCTAATCGAAATGAATGGGAAAAAATTGAACCATTCGTACTCCCCGAGCATACGATATGGCTTACAAATGCCATGCTTATTAAAGAGATAGATTTTTTTAAGTTGAAAAGTGATTCATGTAAATTCATTTTTAATGTGAATGACTTAAAAGATTTTGATATTGTGAAATCTAAAGGTGTTAATTACGTTCTTCGAATTTCTTCTTCAGAATTATTTGGTGAAAAGGGTGTTAGTCGATTTGGAATTAAACTGAGTGACCTAATATCTTTAAAAGAAGAGATTTTAAGGGATGCGCATTTTAAAGGTTTTCATGTCCACCAAGGATTAGAGGAGAATACCAAGAAAATTTCTAGAGAAATGATAAAGTCGATAAAAAATGAATTTAAGGCTTTTTCAGGACGTAAATTGATCTTCAATCTTGGAGGCAGCTTACATCATTTCTCTGAGGAAGAACTGCACGAATTACTATCTGATTTAAAAGATCAATTCAGTGTACATATTGAACCAGGTAGAGCACTCGTTAAAGGGGCTGGATACGCCATTGCTCCGATTGAAAAATATATACTTGAAGATCATCAGCTAAGAATTTATTCAACTATCTCCTTCTTGGCGCATTTAAAATGGTCGAGACCAGTCCTGGCCGGCATATTAAATGATTCTCAAAAACTCGATACATTTTCCCCAAAAGAAATTGTTTTAGAGGGTCCCACTTGTTATGAATTTGATCGATCGCAACCTTTTCTAAGTCATGGTGATGTTAGTCTAACAATTGGGAGTCATATTTTACTACGAGACATTTCTGGATACTCTAGCGAGTGGAATATCTCATTTAATGGTATACCCAAAGCTGACATTAAGTTTCTCGGAAGAAAACTGCGAAATAATCCTTAAGAAGTTTTAAAAGACTCTCTTTTATCTCCTCATTGTCTCCAGGGCAAAATCTGAGAGCAGATTCTTGGCTTTTCTCATAGATTGAAAGTACGTTGGTTAAACTTGGAAAATCAAAGCCAAAGCTATCGCAGAATCTACTTGGTATTTGGTGCAAGAGGGAGAGTTTTAGAAAGATTTCTGGCATCAAGTCGTCCTTTTTAGGATAGTAGACACCAAAGTAAAGCTCGTGTTGATAACAGGCCACTCTTATAAGTGGGTTTATAGACTGAAGATAGGGCCCAAGCTCACTGACGAGATATCTTGTGTTAGATCGTATTCTTTCGACTCTGTTTTTGGTTAAAGAAAGAAAGGTTGTATCCCAAAGAAAAGGGTAAATATTTTCATGGATGGCGAGAGAGCCACAATAAGAAAGAGTTTCTAAGAAAGTTTTATTCTCTTCTGTAGAGATACGAGAGTTTATTTTTACAATTGAGCCGAGTAAACCATATTCTCCCCCTAAGCAATCGAGCTTTATATAACTTCGAATGAGATATAAAACGACCTGATGATCTCTTGCCCAATTGATAATGGATTGAATCTCTTCGGAGTTTAAACTCCAGGTTGTTGTATCAACAATCAATTGCTTTAAGTTTTTACCTTCTAGATATTCCAAGGGGTGGGTTGAAGAAGTACAACTATCAATAAAACCAATTTTAGACTTTTTATCTTGTGGTATTGAAAGACCCTCAAACACTCTTAGTGTTTCGAAGTAAATTTTCGGAGTGATTAATCGAATGGAAAGCTTGGGATAAGTTTTCTTTAAATAATGAAAAAGACCCAACGTTGCCGCTTGTCCACTTTGGGTAAAATATCCTTGTACGTTTTGTTCACTTTTTAACCCAGGATAATAAATCTCAATTTGAGATGGATCTTCGATACGAAAATCTTGTCTCTGGTAACGATAAGAAACTTTTTTTCCAAAATAAGAGCTCTGTAATGGATGAATGAGAGTGATAGAATTATTGAGCTTTTTAATGACTTCTGATTTCAGCTCCTTCATCATCTGAAATTTTTTATCAATCGAGTATGTTGTTAGCGGAAGATCATAAGACTGAGAGAAATGGCGTATCCACTCGATCTCAGCATTTTTTTGAGATTGATAATTAGACACTTTACTTTTTGTTTAATGGGTCTAAGGGTGATACAGCCGCGTGAATATCAAGAAAAATATCTGATATCTCTTGCTTTGACACAGTTCCAAAATCCTCACCAAAATCTACAAGGATTTCGGTCGATGATTTTTCTGAAGAATTACTTACGTCTTTTTTGTTGTCCATAAACTCTAAAAATTTATTCTTTTACACATTTAACCATGAAACCTGTTTTTTGTCCCCTTTAAATTTAAAAGAATTGGTCTATCTTGCTGAAATTACAAAAGATCGGGGCTTGGAGGATTTCTAAACTGGTAACTTCCGACCATTCGATGCCATTTTTGGTAGGCTTTACGGAAGATACGGTTAAAAGAATCTTAATTACCCCTTAGTCGGCCAGGGGTCACTTCTAGGGTGAGAAAATTTACCGAATAGGAATCAGTTGTGGTTAGAGGTAAAATTGATTCATGTTCCGTAGCTACCTGTCTCACTATTCTACTCTTTCGAAAAACGTAAAACTCTTCCTCCTTGGAAATGCCATTCAAGGTATGGGTCTCTCTATTTATAGTTTATTATTTAATCTTTATTTAAAAGAGTTGGGCTTTGGTGAATCGGCTATTGGTGGATTAATTTCTACGACGTCACTTGGCATTTCACTAATGGCGGTCCCTGCTGCTTTTATCATTGAAAAATTTCATGTCAAACATCTCGTCTCCACTGGCATGGTTTTGTCTTCCATTTTTTACTCGCTACAAGTGATGAATGTAGATGAAGGAGCTCTCTTTACGTTTGGCCTGTTAGCGAGCATGTTTCAGGCCCTATTTAATATTTCTGTTTCACCTTTCTATCTCAAAAATTCTAAACCAGATCAACGAGTTCATCTGTTTACCATGAATTCCTCCCTTAATATGGCCGCTCACTTATTGGGGTATTTGATTGGAGGATTTCTGCCGTACTTTTTAGAAAGTCTAATCCCTCAATTATCAAAAGTAGAAATTTACAGATCCTCCATCATGATTGCCCTTGGTATCGTTTTTGCTTCAAATATGATGTTCTTACGGATCAAGAGAATTCCCGCTTTGAAATCAAAGAAGAAGTTGTTTGAAGGAATAAAAAATAAAAATTGGAAAATCCTCGCAAAACTCATCCTACCTAAGTTGTGCTTTGCTTTTGGTGGGGGGCTCATTGTTCCGTTCATGAATCTTTATTTAAAGGAAAAGTTTAGCCTTTCGACGGACAAAATTGGAGTTGCATATGCCTTTTTGCAGTTTTTTATTTTCTTGGGCATTTTTGTCACCCCAGCAATTATCCGTAAAACAACTCACTTGAAATTTATTGTTCTTACTGGATTATTCTCTATCCCTTTCATGATCACCATGGGTCTCACTGGAAATATTACTCTGGTCCTTGGATGCTTTTTTATGCGTGGTATGCTGATGAATATGTCTGGCCCAATCACGAGTATGTTTGAAATGGAAAGAGTGAAAGAGGAGGAGAGTATTTTTGCCTCCGCTATCATTATTTTCTTTTATCATATGGTATACACAACAAGTACGAGACTCGGTGGATATTTAATTGAGCATTACTCCTTTGGACAAACATTTTATGTCGCTGGCTCGTTTTATGCATTAGCGATTACGCTGTATTATTATTTCTTTAAAGACCATTCAAGCGATCTAGAAGAAGATTGTGATATTGAAATTTCGAAGGAAGCAGCTTAGAAAATTAATTCACTCACACGATTCATAAGATTGGAAAGTTTCGTCTCGTCCTCTTGAGTAAAATTGCTTTTGAGAGGCGAATCAAGGTCGAGAACACCTAAAACTGTATCACCTTTCATTAATGGAATAACAAGTTCGGAGTTCGTATCAGAGTCACACGCTATGTGCCCTTGAAATTCATGTACATCAGAAATCCTTAAGGTCTTTTTTTGAGTATAGGATGCCCCACAAACACCTCGATGAGGTTTGATCCGGATGCAAGCAGGTTTTCCCTGGAAAGGTCCTAGAATGAGTTCTTGATCTGTGTTGTCCCAAAGATAAAACCCACACCAATTAAGATTGGGAATCGTGTGATAAATCCATGAAGAAATGTTTGAAAGATTTGCGATGAGATTTTTTTCACCATCTATTAAGGATAAGATTTCCTTTTCTAGTTTTGGATAGAAGTCATCCTTTCCATATTTAGCTTCAATGATCCACATCTTGAATTCTCACATCTTTCATCATTTGATCTATAAATTTTTTCATAAAATCCACTCGCTCCTCAGCTATTTTTTTTGCCGGAGGAGTATTCATCAGTTCAGGTAATTTAAACAATTTTACAAAATAATGATCAAGCATAAAGTTCTTATCATCATATTCACGACTTTGAGCAAGAGGATCCTCAAAATGGTAAAAAGAAGATTTCATTTTAGTATTAACGGCCGCACATCTTAGAATTCCAATAGCCCCTAGAGCATCTAATCGATCAGCATCCTGTACAATTTGCGATTCAAGACAGCTTGTCTTGAATCCAGCAGAATAACTATGTTCAATGATTGCCCTTTTAATAAGATCAATCTCACTTTCTCTAAAACCAGATTCACTGAGAAGTGAGCTGGCCTTCTCTGCTGAGAGCACAGATGCTTTTTTTCTTTCGGGATGATCTTTAGGAAGATTAATAAGGTCATGGCAATAGACCCCAGCTAGAGGAATTTCTGGATCGATCTTGAGATTTTTACTGATCATCTCAGCATTCGAAGCGACTCTAAGGACATGGGCCCAATCATGGGCCGGATCAATGGAAAGATAGTATGGTCTTACAAGGTTAATGAGAGTATCAAGGCGGTTCATTCCTCTACCTTGAAGCGTTCTTTGACTTTTTTTACAATAAACCCAAGAACTGGGACATTTTCATAAACAAAGGCACCCATATCAAAATAATCACGATGGTAGATAGCTTTTCCTTTAGAGAATTTAATGACTGAAGTTCCTGGAAGAACAATAGGGTTTCCACCGTTGAGTTTATCTGTTTCCAAGGTCATCGTCCATACGCCAACGACATCGTCCCCAGACTCTACAAAATGAGAGAAATCAAAACGAATGCTCTTAACATTTTTGTATAAATTTTCGTAGTAAGCTTTAATTTTCTTAGTACCTTTAATCATGCCAACAGGATCATGAAACTCAATATTCGGATCATAAAACTCATCGATTAGGTAGAGATTATCTTTCGTGAGCTTTTCAAAAATAAACTGAAATTTATCTTTATTTGTCATGTTGTTCATAGTTTGTCCCCATCCGAGAGATGACATAAAAAGGAGAATTAGGAGTATAATCTTCATTGGTACATCCTTGGAGTTAAAATGCTTACCCACCTTATCTTAGCTGTTCTTATCTTTGTTCACATCTTTTTCTTCATCGCCTTAATGAGAAAAAACTTCGCTGTTATCGACATCGGATGGGGCCTCGGATTTATAGTCATTGGGTTAGTTGCCTATTTCCATCATCCACTATCTATCAAGAATGCACTGCTCATGATAATCGTGACTATTTGGGGCTTAAGATTAGGTAGTTATATCTTAATGAGAAGTCGCGGCAAGGGTGAAGACCCTCGCTATACAAAATTTCGGGAGGCATGGAAGCCTCATTCAAATCTTCAGGCGTATTTTAAGGTTTTTCTTTTCCAAGGTTTTTTGATGTTGATCGTCTCATTACCTGTGACTTTGGCCATGGCGCAAGAGCGCCAAACCATTTCAATTTTGAACTGGGTGGGAGTCATCATCTGGGTGATGGGTTTCGTCCTCGAAATTTGTGCCGATCATTATCTCACCTGGTGGAAATCACGGCCTCAAAATAAGGGACAGATTTGTACGTCTGGGCCTTGGAAGCTCTGCCGATTTCCGAATTATTTTGGGGAAGTATTATTATGGTACGGAATTTACTTTGTAAGCTTTGAGCTTCAAAATTTCTGGACCATTATAGGGCCTGTCGCCATCAATTTCTTTATCTACAAAGTGACTGGCGTCCCTCTCCTAGAGGAAAAATATCAGGCGAGAGAAGACTACAGAGAATACTCCAAGAAAACGCCTAAGTTTATCCCTTTTACAAGACCTTAGTTTTTTTGGTGTAGATACCTTTATCTTTTGAAAAAAGATTTGTTTGTAACTCTTTTTCATCAGATTTTTTATAGTAAGGGATTTTCAATAGAAAAAGCTTTAGTGCGTGGTAATGAATAGAGAAGATGATTCGAAAAGTGATGAAAGGATAAGTAAAAAATAACTTCAAAATGTTTTTTGAATTCCATTCGAGACTTTTCCCAGAAAAACTTGCCGTTAATTCAAGCTCTCCACTGGGATTATGATCATCAATATGTATAACCAGAGAGCGATCTTTTCTTTTGATCTTAAAAGTGAGTGCATTTTTCGCTGATATGAAAGGAGAAATGTAGAATTCCTTAACGGAATTAAAAACCCATTCATCTGAAATTAAGCACTCTGGTCGCACAAGATAAGGCTTTTGCTCATGAAAAGTATTCCCTATGGCAATCACGACGTAAGGATGATCTGTTGTTTGAATAAAATAAAAGGAAACGGGATTGAAAGTATAACCAAGAACCCTTGGGTTGGTGAGGAGTTCTATGTCCTTAATCTCTTCATATATTCCATTCTCTTTAAAATAAGCTTCTATGTTCTTTCGAGTGTCGGGAAAGCCGAGATTGAAATGATCTCGATCATAGAATGAGATCAAATTAAAGCTATTCCTAGAAAAGAAAAAGGTATTCGCATGAAGAGAATCTAGTTCATCAATATTAAATTTGGTCCAGAAAAAACGATAATCAAATTCGTATTTTCTAGGAAAAAACCGTTTGTGCCTTACAAATGAGAGATAAAACTCACTCTTCATGGAAGAACTTTCTTCCCTAGAATTTCTTCACACAAGCTAACACTTGAAAATAGAGCATCCTCGTGAAAACCATATCTAAAATAAGCTCCACAAAAATAGAGTTTAGGACTGTTTTTGTTAAGCTCTGGCAGTGATTCTTGCGCCTTGTATGTGTGAGCATCAAAGACTGGGTGATGATAAACAATTCTCTTTATGATTTTGTTTTTATCAACAAACTCTTCACCATTAATATTGATAAAATAGTTCACCTTGTCTGAAATTTTCTGTAACCGATTCATAAAATAGACAGTGAACGCGTCCTTATTCCTATAGACGAAATTCCAAGATGACCAATTCTTTTTAAGTTTCGGCATGACACTTGGATCAGTGTGGAGAATCGCTACGTTCTCTTGATATTTAAAAGGAGTGAGAAGTTCTTTTTGACGAGCGGAAGGATTTTTTATGAGCTGAAGAGATTCATCTGCATGACAGGAGAAAATGACATGATCAAAATGATGAGTCGCCCCGTCTCTCGAAATGACTTCCACTGAAGAGTCTTTAACTTCCACCGACGTGACACCATTATTAATTTGAATTTTATCCTTAAAACGATTGATGATTTTTAGTTTGTAGGTCTGAGATCCTTTTTCAACTGTTTTCCATTGGTGTTGTGTATCTAACCCAAGAAACCCATGATTTAGAAAAAAACGAACGAGCATTTTCATAGGAAAATCGAGCATCTTATCTTGAGGCGTAGACCAAACGGCAGAGCTCATTGGAACGACGAAATGATCAAGAAACTCCTGGCCATAGCCTTCCTTCTTAACAAAGTCTCTAACCGTCATTGTTTCATACTTCTCATCGGAGATAATTTTAGGAGCAACTTTACAAAGTCTTTTAATATCGAGAAGCATTTTCCAATAAGTGGGACTCAGAAGATTTCTTTTTTGAGCAAATAGACCATTCCAAAAACTACTTCCGTTATACTCTAGACCTGACTTCGTCTCAAAAACGCTGAAGGACATGTCACTATCGTAATAGGGAACGTCTAGCTCTTTGAAAAGTTTTAACATCAAGGGATAAGTGACTTCATTAAAAACAATAAAGCCAGAATCGATAGGCTTCTCTTCCTCGCCCTCTTTAATATACACAGTATTGGTATGACCACCGATATAATCATTTTTTTCAAAAATAGTTAAATCGAAGTGATCCTTAAGAAAATAAGCAGCGCTCATCCCTGCCATTCCGGTACCAATGATGGCAACTTTCTTTTTCACTTTTTCTCCAAAAGGTAATGGGATACAAACCACTCACGGCCCTGATCATATTTCCATAACTCTGCACAGGCCATGAAGAATATTCTCCAATACTCAAGCCACTTGCCAGCTTCTTTGGCACCATAGTGTTTTGTGAAAATTTCTAAAATTTTCTTTTTATTTCGGTCAGTATTCTTTAGCCATTCCTCGGAAGTTTTAGCGTAATGAGTTCCATTATAGCGAACATGTTCCACTAATTTAAATTTTTCCTGGAAATGAACAAAAATGTCGTCGGATGGCATCATTCCCCCAGAGAAGAAATATTTACTCATCCAATCGCTTTCATCCTTTACCTCAAAAAGATAGGGAGTTGATCTATGGACAAAAATATGAACAAAGAGCGTTCCATTATCTTTTAGCCATCCTGAAATTTTCCCAAGAAGAATTTCGTAGTTTCTCATATGCTCAAACATTTCAACGGAAACAACACGATCAAATTTTTCTTGGATATCAAATTGATTCATGTCTGCGGTAATAATCCGAATATTATTTAAACCTCTCTCTTTTGCTTTTTGATCAATATGAAGTTTTTGAGTGGCGGAGTTTGAGACGGCAGTAATTTCACATGTTGGAAATTTCTTGGCCATAAAAAGTGTAAGTGAGCCCCACCCACATCCAAGTTCTAAGACTCGCTCACCTGGCCGAATTTTTGCCATCGAGACTGTTCTTTCCAACATTTTTAATTCAGCCTCTTCAAGACTTTCCTCGTTATCAAAATAGGCACAAGAGTACTTTAAGTTTGGTCCCAGAGAATAAAGATAAAAGTCAGTTGGAACTTCATAGTGTTGTTCGTTCGCATCTCTTGTTTGGACAGCTAATGGAGAGTCTTTCATCATTTGAATGAATTTCTTTTTAGTTTCCTCCAGAGATGTTGGTGGAGTGGGAGTAATTTCTTTTATTCTCTCCTTAAGTAATTTTCGAATACCTTTTCTTAAAATAAAGTCTGGGACAAAACCAGAGCTTATAATTGAGTCCATCATGCCTATTCCTTTATGTTATTTAAATCTGTTTATTCTACTCACTATAGCATTATAAAAAGAGTAAAATATGTGGTTTGTTCCGGTTTTTTATAAGTTTTATTCTCCACCTTTAAACCAACCCCTTCTTCTGAAAAACCAAAAAGCACCTACACTGATAGAGATCATACTTAGAACCACCCAGAGTAGTGCCGTGTTAGAGTGAAGACCAGGTAAATGTTCAAAGTTCATTCCATAAAAAGAGGCGATGAAATTGAGAGGCAGTAGGATGGTAGAAAAGACGGTTAAAATTTTCATGACTTCGTTCGCTCTTTGATCATTAAGAGAAATATGAAGTTGAAATAGATGTTCGAAGTTATCCGAAATATCATCCAATTGAAAATAAACTTGATCAATATTTTCTTTTAAGTCCTGGAGAAGGGAAGGATACTCTTCCCAAAATTCTTTAGATCGATAAAGAGAGTCATTGGTCTGCTTTAAAATTCGTTTAATGACAAATAATTGTCTTCTGAAACGATAAATTTTAGACGTCTGGAGCCTTCCAATGTTCTTAGAAAGGATTTCCTCTTCAAATTCATCGAACATATCCTGGAGATTCATTACTGGTTTTTCATAGGTTCTTATAATTGAAAGAATAATTTGATGAACAACACCTTGAAGAGTTGAATGGACTTCATTCTTTTTAATTTTTTCAAGTGTTTTATCTAGGCATTTCAGTTTCACTCTGTGAATCGTCACAAGTCGATCACGACTAATAAATAAGGCAATTTTTCGAGTGAGATCCTGGACAGTTGTTGCATCTAAGTTAGACTCTTCGTCATAACTTCTCATCATGAGGAAGTGACCCTCATCCGTATACTCATATTTTGGTAAATGCTCTGGTCTTAAGGTATCTTGAACTAAAAGATAGGGGAGATTGAATTTCATTGATAAAATTTCGAAATCCTCATCTTGAGGCTTTTCAACATCAAACCAACTAAAATTCCTATTGCTCAATAGATCTTCAGTTACCATCTAGATTCCGTTTCATTTTGATAAAAAAAAAGGCCGGATTGCTCCGGCCTTATATTTGGTTTAATCAGTTTAAGATTACCAACGGTTTCCACCACGGTCTCCACCGCGATCGCCACCACGGCCACCACCGAAACCACCGCGTCCACCACGGTCTCCACCGCGATCGCCGCCACGGCCGCCGCCGCCGAATCCACCAGTACGTGGCTCCATAGGACGAGCTTCATTTACTACGAGTGAACGACCACCCATATCTGAACCGTTTAGTTTTTCAATTGCTGCTTGAGCTTCGTCACCAGATGACATTTCAACAAAGCCGAAACCTTTAGAACGACCAGTGTCTCTGTCCATTACGATTTTAGCAGAATCAACTTGACCGAACTTTGAGAAAAGCTCGTTTAAGTTTTCGCTTGTAGCAGAAAATGGAAGGTTACCAACATAAATCTTGTTACCCATAAATACCTCCTTAAGGCCAGGGACGCGCTTTCAGAGAATCATGAGCAACTCGCTCGAAGAACACTTACCAGCGACAAAACAATAATACAGGATCTAAATAGCATTAAATCCTAAACCAAGCATAGCACAATTTTAATAAGTTAAAAAATTTTAAGGTTTAAAAAAGCTTCCCCTTACTTGAAGACATGTTGCATAACAAAGAAAATGTTGAGCATTATCTAGTTTTATCAATCACTTAAGTCGACAATGAAGAATTCTAACCCCTAGAAGATGAATTTTTTAAAGATAGGGACAGGGAGTTTTTTTCCACTGAATTTGGACGTTCTCCAGAGGGAATTCGCTCCCTGTTGATCTTTATCTCCTCGCTGTAGGCCGAAAATCTCGCTTATCCGAAACTCTTGCCTCGTTTACTGTAAGAGATCTTCCTCCAAAATCTGAGCCATGCAGTTGAGCAATCGCCGTGTCGGCCGCAAGGGAATCACTCATTTCAATAAACCCAAATCCTTTTGATCTGCCCGTCTCACGATCAATAACAATTTTAGTTGAAGCAACAGAACCAAAACGAGAAAACACGGCGGCTAAAGAATCACTCGTGGCGGAGAATGGCAGATTACCGACATAAATTTTTTTTCCCACAAAACCTCCTGAGGTCAGATCGAGTTAATGTACGGTGGTTAAGAAACAATACAAAAGGGGAAATGGACACTTAAAATATCCTTAAACTTCAAATCAATGAATGATGCAAAGATTCATGAGAAAACCAACTAACTTAGTCTTGAAAAGACCAAATTCGCCCTCCTCGACGGCCATCTTTTTCACTCTTAAAATTTATCCATGCACTCGAAAAAAAATCAAACGACTCAACCGACTCAGGAGTTTCCTGTTTTTAATAATTGGAATGAAATTGCCAATGGTTGGTATTTTGCTTTTCCTTCAAAAGAAATTGGAAAAAATGGAGTTAAACCAATTCAAATCTGTGGCCAAGAAGTTGTCTTCTTTCGAGGTGCAGATGGTAAAGTGAGGGCCCTGGATGCTTACTGTCCGCACATGGGAACTCATCTTGGAAGAGGTAAAGTTATTGAAAATAACATTCGTTGCTTTTTTCATCATTGGCAATTCAACGAGGAAGGAGTTTGTGTTGAGATTCCTTGCCAAAAAGAAATTCCACTTAAAGCGAAAGTCCAAAAATACTCGGTGGAAGAATGCTACGGAGCCATTTGGATTTATCCATCAGATAAACCAGATCACTCGTTGGTTGATTTTCCCGATTTAGGCCATTCAGTTGAGAAGAGGGTCGCATTTGGTAAGGTTTACGAGAGGTCTTGTCACCACCATGTAACGATGATCAATGGAATTGATCCTCAACATCTCAAAACTGTCCATCAATTGGATATAGAGATGAAAATAGATATTTCTGAACCTCAAAATGGAAATATGATCGATATTACTTTGAAAGGGAAAATTGGAATTGGCGATTGGCGAGAAAAGCTAGCGCGCTTTTTCTTAGGACCTGAATATTCTTACTCTATGAGATACGATCACGGGAATAATGGTTTTTTAACTTTAATGAAAGACGTTTATTTTTTTAAATACAAATGGCCTACACTGCACATGATCTTTGCCTACAGACCTTTAGAGAAGGGTCGCCTCATGGTTCAGCCAATCTATGTAACAAAAAAGCGTACAGGCTTCTTTGGTTGGTTGATTTCTGGGGTTCTTATTTGGATGACGAAAAAAGCATTTTATTCTCTACAAGGTGAAGATGGAGCTGTGTATGAAAATATGCGATTCTATCCAGCGAATCTTCTAAATATCGATCGCCCTGTCGCTCAGTATATTCAATACGTGAATAAACTAAAAACCTCTCTCTGGAAGCTTCCGTGAAAAAAGAACTCATTTCAGAGACCTTGAGAGTCAAAAAAATCAAGCGCTCAGACATTGAGGGGATGTATCTTTTGTTTTCGGAATATTACGATAATCACACTTTTCAAACTTTTGAACATGATTTATTTGAAAAAGATCATGTTATTCTTCTTCGAGACAAAAAAAATAATGAGCTGCAAGGATTCTCTACCTTACTTAGAGTTCCACTAAAAAAATCCGGAAAAAAAGTAATCGGAGTTTATAGTGGGGACACAGTGCTCAGGAGAGACTATTGGGGATCACCTGTACTAGGGATAACTTTCTTGAAGTACTTGTGGAAATTAAAAGTTAAAAGCCCGGGAACCTCTGTTTACTGGTTTCTCATCTCGAAGGGATATAAGACTTATCTTTTGATGGCAAAAAACTTTTCTACTTATTACCCAAGGTATGATCGAGAGACTCCATCAGAGTACAAAAGACTCATGGACGAGTTTTATAGCTCAAAGTTTAAAGATCACTATGAATCAGAGACCGGTCTTATCACCTTCGAAGGTCATGCCTGCGCTCTAAAACATAATGTATCAGATATCACCTCTGACCTATTGAATGAACCAAGAATCGCTTTTTTTCAGCAACAAAATCCAAAGTGGGCAGATGGTCAGGAATTAACTTGTATTGCAAAAATGACTTTTTGGATGCCTTTCAAATATGCCCTTAAAAAAACATTTAAAGTGAGTGCAAAATGAGAACTGTTTTAATCACTGGTGCAACTTCAGGGTTTGGGAAATTAATGACTCATGCCTTTTTAAATCATGGCGACAGAGTTATTGCAACGGGGAGAAACCTAAAAGAGCGCAAAGATCTTTTTATTCAAGAGAGGGCCCTCTTCGGCGAGCGATTCATAGAATTAAATATGGATGTGACAAATTTAAGTCAAGTCAAAGAAGCTCAGGACGAAATATTACAACGTTTTGGTCATGTTGATATTCTTATTAATAATGCTGGCTATGGTCTTTTCGGCGCACTTGAGGATTTAAAAGATGAAGAAATAAGGTATCAAATGGAGGTTAATTTTTTTGGTACGGTCAATGTGACGAAAACATTTCTTCCTCTCATCCGAAAGGCCAGAGGAAAAGTCTTTAATTTTTCATCGGTTTTTGGTTTCATGGGATTCCCAATGACGAGTCTCTACTGTGCAAGTAAATTTGCCGTTGAGGGTTTAACAGAATCACTTAGAGGAGAACTTGCTCCTCATGGAGTGCAGTTATGCTTAATAGAGCCTGGTGGATATCGTACCAATTTCGGAAATAGTCTAAATTGGAGTACTCAAACTGATTCTTCCTTTAAAACTCAATTTCAAAATTATAAAAATCTTCATCAAAAGATTGCCTCAAGAAAACCCCAAGACCCGTCTGAGGTTTCTTATGGTATACTTAAACTCTCTTTAAAGAGTAAATTACCGATGAGAAAAGTTTTTGGGAAAGACGCCACATTTTCTCATATTTTTAGAAATTTAACTCCATCATGTATTTACTTTTCTATGATGGATTTTGTTTTTAAAAAAATATTTATGCGAGAATCAAATTGAAAAAAGTTGATTTGTTTTTACATTCTTCATCCACTGAACAGAAAGAGTTTCTAAATCTTTTAGACTTAACCGCCAAAGTCCATGGAGAAAATAAAGACACTTCCGAAAAAAGTGAAAAATTCTTATGGGATGAACGTTTTTTTCAATTAGAAAAATCAAGTTTGTGGAATTCTTTAAATCCTGAAAAGCAAACTTCAGTCTTGAAATCAATGACTGAAAATATTTTAAGAGAGGCCTACTTTATTGAAACGGCCGGGATGTCATATGCCGCAAAAATGAATATGACGTCACTCACCAAAGAAGAAAGACAATTTTTCTGCTTTGTCGCCGAAGAAGAAGCGAGGCATTTACGTCTTGTAGACAGTCTGTTTGACTTTGATAAATCAAATAACAACATTCCCTCTTTCTCTCTTCTTATTGGTGATATTATTCAAGATGCAACACGACTATCACACCTCCTTCTGATTCAAATACTTCTTGAAGGGTGGGGTTTAAATTATTACAAGTCTCTCGCTAAAGAAACCATCAGTGAGAGGGTTAGTTTGGCATTTAAATCAATTCTCAAAGATGAAATTCGACACCATTCCGCAGGTGTCATTTTATTTTCCAAAGATAAACAAGAGCTTTTAAAAGAAAATGAAAATAGAAAAGAACTTTTAAATTACATTGATAAGATTTGTAAAATGATTCAGATCGGACCATTTACCCTGGTGTCGAAGGTCTTTAAATTTGTTCCTCACCCAACACGTGATGACTTGCTGAATTTTTTAATTGAAACAGATGCCGTAAAGACGACGACTCAAAAGTTGGAATTGATTGATGAACTGATTTCCAAAGCACTTCATCTCGAGTTCATGAGTGAAATGCGAACGAAAGCATTTTTTACTCCCCTTCCTGAGGAAGAGATGGCGACAATGCTTTATGAATCCATGCCAGAAATTTTTCAGCCTCAGAAAGATTAGAGAAAAGTATCCTCTCCTTTATGTCCCCGAGATTCATTCCTTTTGATTGGCAGTACTGAAGATATATTTCCGAGGGATTTCTTACCTTTATCAACCTAGGTGCCTTAAGCTGGTTTAGGTTTCTAGCAAGCTTATAATGGTAGATAGATTTAAGTTTTTGATCCCAGTCCGTAATGTCATGGAGTTCTGTTAAAATGACATATTGGGGGATAGGGTGACGGATATCAGGAATAATATATAATATCCCCTCATAATCTTTTGTGAGATTTTGTAAAAGAGTTTCGGAAAATTTCTCACCTGCTAAATCGATTTGTTGTCCATAACGACCAATAAATTCTAAAACTGGTACCTTATGATAGAATCCCGTTACTTTTACAACATCCTCTGTATTGTATCTTAAATAGCCATTCTTTTGACCAGTTAACAGGATGTAGCTTTTTCCTATTTCAACTTCATGAAGGGCCCGAATCTCGTTATGATCTAAAAATTCAATAATCGTTTCAGTGACTAAAGGAATGTGACCTTTGGCCTCACTCCAAGGAATTGTCACGGGTGCCTCTGTTAAAAGTAGCCCTTTCCCTTGAATAATCACATGGGGAAATAATTCTTTTATCTTATGACTAGGTTTCTCTGCCTGAGCATGAGTCCAGCAGGAGATAAGTTTTAGATTCGGCCAGAGTTTTGCCCAGCTCTCAATTCGTATTCCCAATTGATGCTGATTTTTTTCAATAAACTCGAGGAGAGCTAAAAGATATGTTGGACTCCAGATCGAAATAACTTCTATTTTTGGATTACTTATAAGATCTCTAGAAATTTTGAAAAAAAAATCATCCGTAGAATCTGACTTATGATGATTTGGGTTTGAAACAAGAAAAGGGCTTAAAAGGATCCTTAATGGGAGGGATAAATATTTTCGATCATCATTATCACTGTCACCAATCTGAGGAGAGACACTCATGAAAAATTTTCCAGTATTAAGCTTAATTCCTGAAAAAAAAATCACATCGTGCACCCAAAGTATGAACATGTTTTGAAAACTCTTCAGAAGACCTCTTGTATAGGGTATTCGCTTCTTTATTCCACTTGAACCAGAGGTAAATTCAAAAAAGGAGATTTTGTTCTGAACCAAATGTGATGAGCTCGCATAATCGGCATAACTCGTCGGAGAATGGGGGTAATCAATACTAAGCTCTTGAAGAATTTTTGTCTTTAACTCTTCTTGGGCCTTTTGGGGGTTTTTACAAGCTTCAATGAAGTTCTTTCTTTTATTGGATGCCAATAGAAAAAGGACTAATTTAACTGATGAGAAAAAAAAGTTCACGGCCACTCACCACGCCAATAGATTCGCGTTTTGGGTTTTAATTTTGTTTTTGGAGGAATGACTGCTCCTGGTCCCATCTGGGTATCTGCTCCGATAAAGACTTTATCGCCGATGATAATTTTTTTAATGACAAGTGCGGGTTTACCGTCAATATCAGCGACCATATGGGAGCAAAAACCAGAGATATGTCCGAAAATAACTTTATCACCAACTTCCATGAGTCCGCGATCAACGATTTCTATACGTGGAGTCCAAAAAACATCTTTTCCTATTTTGCTTCCCCAGGCGCGAAGCCAAGCCGAATAAAGACCAGGTATAAAATGAATGAGAGACTCTAGCCAAGGCAGTGCTATAAAGGGATATTGAAACATGTGGGTTGCCCACCAAGGATTGTATTTCTTTTCTGATAGTACCCAATACCCATCAGAAAAGGGGAAAAAGAAAAAATGGATTCGGTGAAGGATCAGGGGAAATAAATAAACAATTGATATAAGGACAATAAAATCAAACCACTCAAAATGAGAAAACATTTTATAAAACCAGCTCAGAACCAAAAAAAGATAAAATATAGGAAATGTTGAGACGATCTTACCACCTAAAGTCATTTTCCGATTCTCCTGGGGCTAAAAATCTCTGACCAAATATTACTATGGGGTAACTTTTCGAGATTCTCATTAAGAATCATTTCAGCTGAAAAAGTTCCATGAATTTTATCCCACCAATTTAGATTCGCTCCATAATTTTTTGTTCTTCCAAGAACTGCATGATGAAAGACATGATGCTCAGGGAGAATAAGGATTGGTGAGAGAAGATGTTTCAGAAAGTTTGGGGTGGCGACGCCTCCGTGTCTCCATAGATCTAGAGCAAATGTGCACCCAAAACCAGCTAGAAAATAATTGGGGTCTTTTATCAAATAGAGCCCAATCCCTTGGGCCCAAACATAAACGAAAACAAAAGAAGTCACGAGACTATTTCGAGACGTTGCAAATACATCAAGATGCCTGGAGCTATGGTGCAGGCGATGAATGTGCCAGAACGTTTTTGAATGAAAAAAACGATGATTCCAGTAATAAAGATAATCTACGATAAAAAAACTCAAAGTGAACTGAATCAAAGGATTAACCTGAACTGATTGATAAAAATGGGGAACAAAAGATTTAAAGATTGGCATCATCAAAAGAGGAAGGAGGGGAATAATCACTCCTTGGACAAAAAGACCCACGAAGTCTGCAATCCACTCTTCTTTTGATCTAGAAAAGGAAACATTCCGAGAATGGTTGTTTTTTAATCTTAATAAGACCAGCAAAGAAAAGACCATAAAAATCAGAGCAGTGTTTAAACCCAAAATTCGATCTCCACTTCTTTCTTAGGCATAATATAGGGATCACGGCCATTTTCAATCTCGGCTTGAAGAGATTCAATCCAAGTATGAATAATGTCAGCAGGAGAGTTTTGAAAATGAGCTCCATATTTAGTAATCGTCTTCATCTGATTATTCAAAATTCTGATATCTTGATCAATAATGGCCTGGGCCTGAAGCTTTACAAGAGGTCTTGAGATTTTAGTCCAAATGCCATAATTGTAGGTGAGATCAGTATAAACAAGTGTTTCTTTATCGTTTACCGGAATGGATTGTGAGGTAATGATAAAATGATTATTGCCCCCAAAACGATAGTGAACACTCGTGATATTTGGTACAAAAAATTCATCCGTATGACCAATTTCTTTACCAGATGGATTCAGAAACCAAGAGAACCATCCGAAGTTTTTTTTCTCATTTTTATAAGTCACTTTCACTCGACCAAACTCTCTTTCAATTCTAGCACCAAACTTCTCATCCTTTGCGTCTCTAAAAATTTTTGGGTGAACAAAAGTGGTGTGTGGAATATCCACAAAGTTTTCAGCACAGTTGGTTACATTATTATTGAAAAGATTTTGAAGTCGAATAGTGGTGTAGCCCTTCTCTCCAAAACAAGGCATTGAAAAAGGCTGCAGCTCGGGAAAGCTCTCTCCCATTTTAACGTAGATATAATTTTCTTTCTCTATCACCTGATAGGTTTTGGCACATTTTCCCTGAGGCCTATAGTCTGGTCCTAAAGAGGGGATTCGAACAACTTCCCCTTTTTGATCATAAGTCCATCCATGATAAGGACACTGGAGCTGATTATTGATAACTTTCCCATTTGAAAGCTGGGCAGTTCTATGGAGACACTTATCTTGTATGGCCGCGATAACGCCTGATTCTGTTCTAAAAAGAGCAATCCACTCGTTTAAAATAGAGCGAGATAAAACTTGGTTTTTCCCGAGCTCATGACTTTCAGCTGCTATATACCAAAAATCTTCTCGTTTCATTTCTAATCTACTTTACGAATTTTCATATTGGTATTGATGTGAATTTGACAAGCAAGTCGAATATTTTCATTTCCTGGGTACATGTTCTCTAAAAAATCACTCTCGTCTTGAGTCCTTGGTGGAAGAGGAGAATCTGATTCGAGAATTTCAATCGCGCAAGTTCCACAAATTCCAATTCTACATCCAAAGAGTATGGGAGAATTATGAATCGTTAATTTTTCAGAAAGACAGTCACCTTTATTAAGTTCTACGGGTTGTTTGTTTGATCCAGTGAATTCGATACGACAAGACATATCAAGCAACTTTGTGTTTAAAAGTCTCAAAGGACTTACGATTGGTTTTTAAATGCTTTTCAAGATTATTACTCGCCATGAGAGATAGTTCCTTGTTCTCTTTATTGATGTAATTAAAATCTTGTAAGTAGGCTTTATAGCTATCGACGGATTCCCTATGGGTCTTATGACTTAAGAGCATTCCCTCACTCTCTTCACAAAAGCACTTTCTAATAGCTTCCATTGCTTCTTTATCATTCATGTTAAAGATGGGTGAGCGCAGAACTTTATAGATGGTTTGATAGAGGGCAGGGTCATACCAAAAAATGCCGTTGATGGCTGTTGAAAAATTATAATGATCCATTTGGCAGCCTCTTAAGGCCATATTCCCCACTAATGTCTCAAACTTTGATGGCTTTGGCAGAGAATTGATAACTTCATGAGAGACCACCGTCGAAGTGTTAAAATGGAAAGATTCATCTATGAAATGGTAGTAACTAATTTTAGATGGAGCAGGGGAGTTTTCTTTGTCAGGATGTTCAGAATAATAGCGTGATAATTGGTGCTGAACGATTTTACCATTAAGAGTCCTAAGTCCCCTCACCGTGAAATACTGACAGCCAATAAAGGGAGAATTGGAAGAAATCATCGTGAAAAAGTTTAATTGCCACTTCCTTAACCACTGCTGAAAGGAATTGAGATCTGAATACAACATTGTTTTTTCGAATGGAGTCCGCATAGGGTAGGTGAATACTCTTTCTCCAAAATTTTCTACCTCAAACTGTTCGCTAATTTTTTTGAAAGCATTAATATGAGCACGCTCTTGTGCGGATTCTAAGTCGAGTGTGTCACAAACAATTCTAAAATCTTCCATTCCATAAAGAGCAGCTGCACTCGTTTGATTAAAGAAGATGGTTGCAATTTCTGCTGAAATGATTTGTGAATAGTAGGCGACCCAATAGAGTTGATTTAACTTAATCTTTTGCGCCGGAGTTGATTGATTCCAGAGCCACGTTTTGTATAAGAGGGAGAATTTCTCCGGATTCCACATCTCGTCTTTACAATTTTGATAGTCAAAGGAACTAGAGGTTTGATCCATATTTGTTGTTTGGTCTAGCTCCTTACTTCGCTTCAGAGCAATTTCCATTCTTTTCATGGTTTTTTGGTCATCAGCGAGACAAATATCGTGTCTTTGACTTAAATTTCTATTCATATTTCCTTCTTCTATTCCTCATTACATCGGCAGCAAAGTTTTTAAAATATAATGTCTAAGTATTTGTATTCTGCATATACCTGTTAGCAGGCCTTTGCGCCTCATAATGTTCGACAAAATCGATAATGGCCTTATCTGCCCTAATAGGGGTGTTGAATTTAAAGTTGATGCGATTAAATATAATCGTATCCCCCTTGGCAAAATAATTTCCAACAAGTTTCGTTGCAAATAAAATGATTGGATTGACTAATAAACCGATGAGACCCTTTCTTTTTTTAGTCACTAAAATTGTCTGGCCTTCGGTAAATCCATCTAAAGTTGGGCGTAAAGCAAAGATGATGTAAAAATGTAAAAAATCAGGTCCGACCATAACTGAACCAGTATGTCCCCACCAGTAGGTCATTTCATAAGTGAGTGCTTTTTTATAAAACTTTTTGGCAAACCTTAGAAAAGGATTTTTTTCTGGCATGGGAGTTGTATTCGAGAGTTGGATGCATCTGTTTGAAAGTGGGGTAACCTTCATGTTTAAATCTACAATCAACTGGTGAACAGAACGAAAATGTTGAGCATCAATGGCGTTAATCATCACGACATTTGGATGACAATTTTTTAAAAAATTTGATCCAAGAGTGTAATCTAAAGGAATTCCTCTTAACTCTGGGATAACTGGAATATCCTCAGAATCTGATGCGTCTCCTGTCCATAACCAAACAAGTCCATAGGCTTCCCGTATTTTATGGGGCCTAAGATTTGGAATATTGCTTAGTTCAGCTTGGGCAGGAATTTCAATACATTTTCCATCTGAATTAAATTTCCAGAAATGAAAGGGACATCGAATCGCATTTCCCTCAATCGTTCCATCACATAAGTGTGCACCCATGTGAGGACAATAAGCATCAAAGGCACGAACGATGTTATCTTCACCTCTGAAAAGAACGAGTTCGGTGTTCAAGAATTTAATTGGGTAGGCCTTACCTCTTTTTACTTTTTCTGAACGTATGAGCCAATACCATCCCTCTGGGACAAAACCATTCACTCCAAATTGTTTTATTCTTTCAAAGTAGGCCATAGTCCAACTGTTTTTAATCTACAAATAAGTGAGTGAGACCAAACACACTGGAAGTTCCAAAACTATACTGAATAGTTTTTCTCGCTTCGGCCATGTAGTTTGAATCTTTTCCTTCCGCACTAGGAACAAAAGATTTCCATGCATTATTATCCCAAGCAATCGATCGACCACGTAGGTAGTTCCTAACTTTTAAAACTTCACCCTGCTTATTCTTGATGCTTTTTTCAATCTCTCCCCCCTCAAATTGTGTTGGAAGAAGTATGCCAAGGGACTGGGGAGGATTGAAATAAAATGCGGATAGATGAAGACTTACTGTTTCACCTGAAATAGGATCTCTCACCTCTGCGGGACCTGAGACGACAGCTTTCATATTCGTTATGCCCTTATTCAGCTGAGGCGACAGATCATTTTGAACGAAAAGAGGATTTATCGCCATGACTTTGGAAGAATCTTGACCCTGGAGAAAGTGATAAGATCTATCGGCGAAGATAACGGAGTTCTTGAGTGCGACGTAGGCCTGTTTCATGAGTTGAGACCCATACTGTGAACCTTGATAATTTCGAAGCTCAAGAAAGTGATGTTTTTTTACAGCATTTTTTACTAGCTTGACTCGCTCTTCATCGGTCAATCCAAGATCTTTATTTTTTGAAGCAAAAAGACTTGAGTCCACACCCAAATGGGAGCCAATTTCACCCATCAGTTGAATAGAGTAATCTTGGTTATAGGCACAATAGACAAGTACGTCGTGAGAAGCCCTATAAAGTGAAGCGATGGTAAGGTGAATTTCAGCGACTCCATGACCTCTAAAACGCTGTATATCATCCTCAAAGGTTCCCTGACCAAAGACCATTTTGTTATCCCATACAAAAATTTTATCAGACGCATTTTTTGAGAGGACTTCAAGTTTTTTAATAGAGTCTTGTAGAAAAGGAATGTAATCACTCATGATGAAATTTTGAAAATCGGTGACTGTTTGAAACTGATCCTTTTTTGTCATATCTATCGATGGTTCTGTAAAATAATGGATAACAGCATCAGATTGATTGGAAGGTAAAATCGTCTTAAAGGAAGAGATGGCGGTTCTTAGAAACTGAACGGCCGACACATGAGTCGATTTATTTCCTAGTAATCCCTTTGAATGTTCAAAGAGTGGTCTTGCTCTCCAAACAATTCCTCTGAGCGCAATGAGGGGATGAAGTTGAGTCATAAAATACTTTGAATCTTCTGAAAGCGAATTATATTCAGAAAGTGTTTTTTTAAGAAAATGCTCAATTTCATTTGCGGATTGAATCTTAAGCCACTCATCTCTTATTTTTTTATAATCTGGGCTCAAGTCACTTTGATTAAAAGTCGTATCACTGGCGAGCTTTCTTTTTATTTTTGACCAACTAGATTTTTCTTTAAAAAATTCAGTGGACTCGAATGAGTGCTCTGTAAAAATAGGAGTTGGAGCATTTGTATGTTTTTTGTTCAACACTTTTGCACTTACGTCCAGGCATCCTAAGGCCATAAGGCCAGAAAAAATACCCACACTCATCTTATTCATTTCGTACTCCCAAGAATCAGTTTGATTAGTTCAAAACTTCATTTTCATTCTTATTTTCGTCTATTTTCGTCATCAAAGTTAGTACGGTAAAAAACTCTCTGTGAGTAAGAGTGACTGCTTTTATTGATCAGGAATGTGGTCATTTTTGCCCCCCCTAGACAGACAAATTTTAAAACTCATTGCAACAAAAACTTGGACGAAAGGATTGATACAAATTCTTTCTCAAGGACTGTTTTATGAAAAAATTCTTAATTGCAATGATTGCCTTAACTTCACTAAGTCACGCCAGTGCTTTAACCGTAAATGTTTCAGACTTTAATTTTGATTATAAAAATCCCCACGGAGAAGGAAGTGCAGCCGCCTTTTCAAGATCTACAAAATCAGAAGCAGGTGTTCAGGTTATCGTTGATCGAATTGATAAGGATTTTAAATTTGTCGTTACTGGAGCTGAAAATCAGGATTTTGAATTAAAAAATGCACCTTCATTCATGACCGAAGCTGAGGCGATGACCGTGAGTGGCTTCAATTTAAATGTCTCAGAACAAGTAGATATGTCCCTCAATTCAGCTCGCTTTACAAGTAAGGATGATATTTTAAAGCTAGATGGCCTAAGCTTAAATTGTCATCGTGCTCCAGAGTCTAAGGAAGTGCTTGATCAATTCATTTTAGGCTGCATACAGAGATTAAATTTTAAAGTTGGAAAATACGCCTCCCAAGAACTTTTAAAGTCTTTGGCCTATGTTCTTCATGAGACAGTTGGAATGGATGAGCTTCAAAAAGGAAATCTTTCCATTTCCTCAGTGGCACTTAAAGTGACAAACGGAAAATATGAATTGTCGGCCGATGTGAAAGCGCAGGTAAGTGGAAAAGTAACAAGTAAGGGAAGCTTTGGATACGATACGGGAACCGGAGTTCTAAGTATCAAAATCTCAGAAGTGAAGGTCGCTTTTTTAAATATTACCTCGAAAGTATTTGATGAATTAAAAAAGAATCAAAGTGAAAAATTAAAAGTAAAAGAACCTTTTGTTTATCTCTCCGTTAGGTAATTGATGAGTCTATTTTGTTAATCCGAACAATAATCGCCTCGTCATCTTTGATTGTGAAGTTCTCACCTTTCTCTAAGATGATGAGGTTTTCTGAATTTAATTCATAAATAAAGAAATGGTCGTGTTGAGAAATAAGGCTTAAATAACTTCCAACTATTTTTTGAACAGAGACAATTCCATATCCACGCTTCATCATAACGTTGAAATCTGTAACGTTTCCTCCCATAAGTTTCGAAAATATGTTCTCCTCTCCCTTAAACCAAAGAGGGTCCGAGTTTTTATCAAGTCTTACGACTCGATCATTAAACTCAAGACTCACTCCATCTCCGGTTAAAATGAGAAGGCATCGGTCTATATTTTCGAACTGTGAGAAGGGCCCGTTCTGATTAACTTGAGCGACTGAAATCCTGATGTTAAAATCTTCTAGACCCTCAGGATCTAGAAAGAGTTCTGTCGTTTCCCCTCCGCCATTTTTCCACGGCATTTTTTTATTAAGAGATTTAGACAGAACTCTCAATGATGATTAAATTTTTGTGAATGTGATGATTTGTTCGCGTTCGTGAAGGTGACAGTTATCTTCAGTCTCCTCTTCTTTCCCTTCAAGGTTGAGATTTCCAGCAATCTTATTACCATTTTTGTCGACTTTAAACTCTACAGTCACAGTGGAACGGTAAAGTCTACTGCAAATACCTTCGCTGTTTTCAACCACGGGAATATTAATTCTCACAGTAAAAGGTGCTTTCTCAAAATCATAGAAAGTCACTTTTTGAGATTTATTTCCTAGAGAAGATTTAATTGAAGCTTTAAAATAAGGCGCACTTGGTAATTCCGGAATAACTGTTTCAAATTGATAATCGGAAATGCAGATAACTTCAGGAATTTTGGACTCAGCGGAGGGTGCTTGATTCGCCTTAAAACAAGACTCCTGTGCGAAAGCTGAGAGAGAAAAAATTAAGACTAAAGATGTTAAAAAATGTTTCATATTAATCGATCCTGTATGATTGGGTTTTTTGATCAAAAACGAGAACGCCTGAAATCTCATCTCCATTTGAAATAAGAGGCTTGCCAAGAATTTCTACGACAGCAGTTTCAAATTCGTCTTCATACATGGGGCAAACGATACTTGGAGAGAACCATTTTCCAAGCTTTAACTGGAAGCTAAAGCTTGCAGATTTAGTTTTTAAATTTGTTACTTTTCCAACAAACTGGACCTCGCGGTTACAATCTGCCATCACAGCAACAGAACTGAAAAGAAGCATTAATAGAATGAATGTTTTCATATGCACC
>Ga0164292_10000593_pt1 | contig 28624 bp, 27 predicted proteins | sample GEODES117metaG_FD_111486 | JGI IMG/M metagenome (GOLD analysis project Ga0164292, IMG submission 111486) | Eutrophic lake water microbial communities from Lake Mendota, Wisconsin, USA - GEODES117 metaG | ecosystem: Environmental > Aquatic > Freshwater > Lake | place: USA: Lake Mendota...
CACGACTACCTGATCCCCACCACGGGCGACATGCCGCCGATCCGGACCTACCTGATCGAGGAGCCGGAAGCGACCGGCCCGTTTGGCGCGAAAGGCGTGGGCGAGCCGGCGCTGGTCGCCACCGCGCCGGCCATCCTGTCGGCCGTCCGCCATGCCTGCGGCGCGCGCATGACGCAGGTGCCGGTGTTGCCGCACCGCCTGTGGCACGCGCTTCAGGGCGCAGCGAAGGGCGCGCCATGAGTGACCAGTTGACCAAGGCCGCGCGCTCTGCCCAGTTCGGCGCCGCCGAAGGGGACGGCATCGTGCGCTGCGATGCCTGCCCTGTGCTGTGCCGCATCCGGCCGGGACGTGCAGGAGCCTGCTCGCGCTATGCCAATGCCGAGGGCGAACTGGTGCGCACCGATCCCGTGCTGCTGTTGCAGCGTGCGGTGGAGGAAGGCGGGCCTTTAGTGGCATTTGCCGGCGCGGACTGGGACGGCCAGCCGCTGGATCCGTCGCGCACCTTCGTTACGGGGGTCGGCTCCGGCACCACCTATCCCGATTACAAGCCGGCCCCGTTCATCGTTGGCTCGCAGCATGAGGGCGTCGATACGGTGACCGTCGTGACCGAGGGCATCTTCAGCTATTGCGGGGTCAAGCTGAAGATCGACACCGACCGACACCTCGGCCCGGAGACGGCTGCCGTCATGGTCGATGGCGAACAGGTCGGGCATGTCACCACCGCCGAATACGGCTCGCAGATGCTGTCGATCGGCGGTGTCCGCCACCTCACCGGCGGCTCGAAGCGCGAAGGCAACGTGACTTGCGACACGCTGCTGAAGCTGTGCTCAGGCGAGGCCGTGACGATGCAGATTGCGGCGGGCCATGAGGTCGTGGTGCAGGCCAATGCCGCGCCCATCGTCGATGGCAAGCCGGAGGAGCGCATGCGCGTCGGCTGCGGCTCGGCCACGATCGGCATCTTTGCGCAGCAATGGCATGGCCATGTCGACGAGGTGATCGTCGTCGACGACCACATCACGGGCGTCCTGACCGAGCATCAGGCCGGCAAGGTGCTGGGCATGCGCGTTGGCGGCATTCGCGTGCGCGGGCGGAAATCGACGCCGGGCCGCTATTTCCAGGTGGCGCAACCGGGTCTGGGCTGGGGCGGGACCGACATCGACGATCCGCTCTCCATCATCCAGAAGATCGATGCCGCCATGGCCTGGCCCGGATTGCGGCTGCTGCTGACCTCCACCACGGGCGAGGATGCGCTCTACTGCGTGCTCGACGAGAATCTCGTGCCGGTGCCGGCGGCCATGCCGGACGCTGTGCGGCAGGTGGTGAACCGCATCGGCGAGAACTGCGAGCCTTCGCTGTGTTCGGTGCTGTTCATGGCCGGGGCGGGGGGGTCGCTTCGGGCCGGTGTCAGCCAGAACCCGGTGCTGCTGACCCGTTCGGTCGCGCGCGGCGAAACGCGGGTGACGCTTGGCGGCGCACCAGCGCATGTCTGGGCCGGCGGTGGTATCACCGTGATGGCTGATGTGACGCGGATGCCAAAGGGCTCGTTCGGCTCGGTTCCGACGCCCGCCATCGTTGCCCCGATCGAGTTCACCTTGCCGCGCGCGCTCTATGCGGCGATCGGCGGCCATGCCGGCGAGATCGTGCCGATGGAGGCGCTGATCGCGGCCTTCGCCAGCGAAGCGCGGATCGAGCCGTGGTCCGAGGCGAACCCGTGGCCGAAAGGCCCCCTTGCAGGCCAGCCATGATGGCCGCCGTGCGCCGCCCAAAGCCTGATGCGGCCAAGAAGGCGGCTGCAAGGGAGGCTGCGGCGCGCGCCTATGTGCTCGAAGAGCAGGTCGGGTTTCTGTTGCGGCGCGCGCAGCAGCGCGCCACCGAGCAGTTCCACGCGGTGATGGCCCCTTTCGAGATCACGCCGACCCAGTTCGCCGCGCTTGCCAAGCTCGACGATGTCGGCCCGACCTCGCAGAACCAGCTCGGACGGCTGACGGCCATGGACCCCGCCACGATCTTCAGCGTCGTCGGGCGGCTGGCGCGGCGCGGCTGGGTGACGCTAGAGCCGGATCCGCATGATGGGCGGCTGGTGATGGTGGGGCTGAGCGAGGCCGGCAGTGTCGCCGTGCGGCAGATGAAGGCTGTCGCGGCTGATGTTTCGGCCGCGACGCTGGCACCGCTCTCGGTAGATGAGGCGCGCGTCTTCCTTGCGCTGATCGGCAAGTTGGCATGACGGCAATGTGGGATGCGCCAACCCGTCGGACGCTGGATGGCGGCAGGCTGCACATGCAGCATGGCCCGATCGATCTGGTGCTGAAGGCCTGGGGCGATGCGGCGGCCATCGACCGGGCGATGGAAGCGGCCTGGCAGCGGTTTGGCACCATCCTGCCCGAGCTTTGCGCCGAACTCGGCGACCTGCGCCAGCCGGTGACGACCAAGAGCCGGATCGTGCCCGTGGCGTCTCAAGTCGGCCGGCGCATGGTCGATGCCTGCCTGCCCCTGTCAGCCGAGTTCATCACGCCCATGGCGGCGGTGGCGGGGGCGGTCGCGGATGAACTGGGCGCCGCGCTGGCCGCGCACGGCATCGCCAAGGCCTATGTCAACAATGGCGGCGATATCGCGCTGGTGCTGGAGCCTGGCCAAGCGCTGACGCTTGGCGTGATGGGCGATTTTGTCCGCCGCCCACTGCCGGCGATGAATGGCAGCCTCGTCGTGCGGGGCGAGGATGCCGTGCGCGGTGTGGCGACATCCGGCGCGCGGGGCCGTTCGTTCTCGCTGGGGATCGCGGATTCGGTCACCGTGCTGGCGGCCAATGCTGCGGCAGCGGACGCTGCAGCGACGATCATCGGCAACGCGGTCAATCTTGATCACCCCGGCATCGGGCGCAGGCAGGCATCCGCGCTCGATCCTGACAGCGATCTGTGCGAGGCCATGGTCACGACCGCTGTGCCCGCCTTGCAGCCGGACGAGATCGATGACGCGCTGCTTGCCGGCCTCGCGCGGGCATCGGCGCTTGCGCAGCAGGGCCTGATCGTCGATGCAGCGCTGTCGCTGCAAGGGCGCACCCTCGTGCTGGGACATTGTGTGAAGCGACTGGAGGAGGCCTGACCATGGGCGTGAAACTGCGCAAGATCGTGACCTATGTGGAGACGACCCACCACGATGGCGGGCCGGTCCGGGCCATTCCGGCCCGCAAGGGCTGGGTCGCCGCCATCATCCACAATCCGTTTGCGGGCCGCTACGAGCCCGACCTGCAAGGCTACATGGATGAACTCAAGCCGCTCGGGCTGGAATGCTCGACGCGGCTGTGCGCCGCGATGGGCATCAAGCCCGCCGAGGTCGAGGCCTACGGCAAGGGCGCCATCGTCGGCGTGGCCGGCGAGGTCGAGCACGGCGCGCTCTGGCATGTGCCGGGCGGCTATGCCATGCGCGAGCTGATCGGGCAGGCGCTTGCCATCGTGCCGTCAGCGGCCAAGGTGGCGGCCATGGGCAGCGCCATCGACCTGCCGATCCACCACAAGGACGCGGCCTATGTGCGCTCGCATTTCGACGCGATCACCTGCGTGGTGCCGGATGCACCGCGCCCCGACGAAATTCTCTTTGCCCTTTGCATGTCCACCGGCGGCCGCCCCCACGCCCGCATGGGAGGCCTGGAGGCTTCGGCGATCACGAAGTGGGATGGGCAGAGGTGAGGGGGTGGCGCGGTTAGGGGCCGCGGCTGCCTCGTCAGAAAGGCAGGCCGCGAGATAACGTCCGTTCGAGCTGCTGCTTTCAGCCGATTTGAAACCTGTCTTCGAAGGTCAATGCTGGTCTGGGTGCGCGCACTGGAACCCCCGACCGCCTGACCGTTTGCACCGCAAGTACTGCCGGTTCGCGCGCCGTGCAGTCCAGACATTGAACCGTGGCCACCGTCAAGGCGCCCACATCGTGGAAGCGCGCCTTGATGTCGTTCTTCTGGGCGTCGACCCGTGCCAGCACGTTAAGATCGTCTCGCTTCTTCAAGCCTAATCCTGCCGCATTGCATTCCTTGGCGAGGTTGATGAAGCCATGACACAACCATCGCCAATGTGCCTCGTTCCGGCCCGTTGAGATCAGGGCCGCCTTCATGGAGAGCTCGATGCAATGGTCATACAAATAGCGGGCCGGATCGCCTGCCCAACCGCCTACGCCCTTTAATTCACGCGCCAGCACCTGCGCTCCGACGCGACAGGCTTCGGCCGTATTTGTGAAGCCGATCGGAGTGGTCGAGCTGAAAGATTCGGCCATATCACCTGCCTTGCCTCAGCGGCCTGAGGCCTTCAGCCTCGCGCGGCATTCGACGTTGAAGACGCGCCAGGTCTTGCCCTGGGCGCTGAGGGCGGCCTTGTTGGCGCGCCATTCGGCGCCGCAATCGCGCATGCGCTGATCGTTGGCGAGCTGGGCTGCCGAGCGCTGGCGGGCCGGCTTGGCCGGGGCGGCCTGAGCGGGGGCGGCGGGTGCCGCCTGGGCGGGCGCTGCGGGCGCGGGGCGCACCACGCGGGGCTGCAACGGATTGCCGGCGGCAGGGGCGGTGGTCTGGGCCACGGCGCCCGTTGCGGCAAAGGCGATGGCGGCAACGGCAGTCGCGATGCGCAGGATCATCAGGCAGTTCCTCTTCACGAAATCAGGCGGGCCATGACGTAGCGTAATCGCTCGGTTATGAATAGCAACGGCATGCCGGACAAGATTTCACGGCTGAATTGCGGGTTTCCCGCATCGCAAATCGGGCCGGGCATGGTTAGCTTGTGGCTCCCACCACGGAGAATCCCATGGCCAGCGCCCCGCCCAAGCCCATCGATCTGTATTACTGGCCGACACCGAACGGCTGGAAAATCTCGATCGCCCTCGAAGAGATGGGCCTGCCCTACAATGTCATTCCGGTGAACATCTCGGCGGGTGACCAGTTCAAGCCCGAGTTCCTCGCCTTTTCGCCGAACAACCGGATGCCGGCGATCATCGATCCGGATGGTCCGGACGGCAAGCCGATCTCGGTGTTCGAATCCGGCGCGATCCTGCAATATCTGGGGCGCAAGACCAGGCTGTTCTATCCGTCAGATGAGCGCGGCCGCGTCAATGTCGAGCAATGGCTGATGTGGCAGATGGGCGGTTTTGGCCCGATGCTGGGCCAGAACCACCACTTCAACCACTATGCGCCCGAGAAGATCCCCTACGCGATGGAGCGCTACACCAAGGAAACCAACCGGCTCTATGGCGTGCTCAACACGCAGCTCGGCAAGCATGCCTTCGTGGCCGGCGACTATTCGATCGCCGACATGGCCATGGTGGGCTGGGCCAAGCTGTGGGAACGGCAGGGCCAGAACATCGTCGATTTCCCGCATGTGAAGCGCTGGCTCGACACGCTCCTCGCACGCCCGGCCGTGCAGCGCGGGCTCGCCGTCGCCGGCGAGCTGCGCAACACGTCGAACATGCAGGACCCTGCGGTGCGCGCGGTGCTGTTCGGGCAGACAGCCCGCTGAGCTGACGCCGCGAAGGGGCTCAGTTGACCTTCGACCAGCTCACGGAACGGCAGATCCAGCCGCTGGCGACGCAGCCGGCGGTTGTCATGCTGGAGCCTGACAGGGTGATCTTGCCCGAATAGGTCTGTCCATCCTCCGGGTTGAAGGCCTTGCCGGCCCAGGCATCCGCGCCGTTCGGCTTCATGTCGAAGAACACGCGCTGGCCGACCTTGGACTTGGTGTTGGCCGGATCCTTCAGCCAGGTGATCGTGCCGCAGATCGCGTCGCCGCACTTCGCCATGCGCACGCGCGCCCCACCGTTCTCGCGAAGCCATGTGCCGCTCGGGTCGGCGGCGGCGGGCGCAGGGCCGATGACCAGCAGCGCTGTGGTGGCAAGGGTGATGGCAGAAGCGCGGGCAATCATGGTCCTCATGGTGTCCTCCTGTGCGGGCCGTGAGCATGGCTCTTCTGACCGGTCCCTAATTGTTTATATATGAACCATATGCCGGCTTTCGCGCCGGATCAATGGGCTGCTGCTGGCCTGATCAGAGCAAGGCAGTTGCCCGTGGCTGCTTTCACCGCCATGAATGACACTCTGAGCAAGGAACAGGGCGCGCATGTCCGAGGTGTATGATCTGGCCATTATCGGCGGTGGCATCAATGGCTGCGGGATTGCGCGCGACGCGGCGGGGCGGGGGCTGAAGGTCCATCTGTCGGAGATGAACGATCTGGCCAGCGGCACCTCGTCCTGGTCGACCAAGCTGATCCATGGCGGCCTGCGCTATCTCGAATACTACGAGTTCAGACTGGTCCGCGAGGCGCTGATCGAGCGCGAGCGGCTCTGGGCGATTGCGCCGCATATCATCCGGCCGCTGCGCTTCGTGCTGCCGCACCACAAGGGGCTCAGGCCAGCCTGGCTACTGCGCCTCGGGCTGTTCCTCTACGACCACATCGGCGGGCGCAAGCTTCTGCCGGCCACGCGCACGCTGGACCTTTCGACAGATGAGGGCGGCAAGCCGCTGAAGCCGGGGCTTTTTTCGAAGGGGTTCGAGTATTCCGATTGCTGGGTCGACGATGCCCGGCTCGTGGTGCTCAACGCGCGCGACGCTGCGGCGCATGGAGCCGTCATTGCCACGCGTACGAAGGTGACTTCCGCCCGACGCGAGGGCGGCTTGTGGGTGCTCGACCAGACCTGCGGGCGCAGCGGCTCCGCGAGCGCGATCCGCGCGCGGGCCCTTGTCAATGCGGCCGGGCCGTGGGTGGCCGAGGTGCTGACCGGCGCCCTGCGCTCGAATTCGAGGGCGCGTGTGCGGCAGGTGCAGGGCTCGCACATCGTCGTGCCGAAGCTGTTTGATCATGACCGGGCCTACATCTTCCAGAATGCCGACGGCCGGATCATCTTCGCCATCCCGTATGAGCAGGATTTCACGCTGATCGGCACCACCGATCAGGACTGTCATGCCGATCCGGCCAAGGTTGCGATCACGCAGGCCGAGATCGACTATCTGTGTGCGGCTGCATCGGAGTATTTCGCCCGTCCGGTGATGCCTAGGGACGTGGTCTGGACCTATTCCGGCGTCAGGCCGCTCTATGATGATGGCGCCAGCGAAGCCAAGGCCGCGACGCGAGACTATGTCTTCGAGATGGAAGCCCCCACCGGCGAAGCGCCACTGCTGTCGATCTTCGGCGGCAAGATCACCACCTATCGCCGGCTGGCCGAAGAGGCGCTCGAACGCCTGCATGGCACCTTGGCGCAGACGGCAGGGAAAGCTGCTGGCTGGACGGCCCAGGAGGTCCTGCCGGGCGGGGCCTTCAATGTGGGCGGCACCAGCGATCTCGCCGATGCGTTGAGGCGGGAGCATCCTTTCCTCGCGCCGGCTGAGGCCTTGCGGCTGGCCCGCTCCTACGGGATTGATGCCCGGGCATGGCTCGGCACGGCACAGACGCGGGCCGACCTCGGGCGTGACTTCGGTGCCGGCCTCAGTGAAGCTGAAATCCGCTACCTGATGGCGCATGAATGGGCCGAGAACGCAGATGATGTGCTCTGGCGGCGCTCGAAGCTGGGCTTGCACATGACGGCAGCGGAGCGTGACGCCGTGCGCCATGCCATGGACGAATGGTCGGGGAAGGGGGCGTGATGCCTGACAGGACAAGCGAAGCGCCGCCAGCAGGCCAAGGGTCCGGCAAGGCGCGGGATCACGGCGGTGATGTGGCGACGTTGGTCGCGGCCTACCGCCGCAAGACCCTGTCGCCGGTGGAGGTGCTGGTCGATGCCTATCAGCGCCTTGATGCCATCAGCGCCACGCTCAACCCCGTCTCGCATGAAGACCGGGCGGCGGCGTTCGATCAGGCCCGAGCCTCCGAAGCACGCTGGATGCGCGGTGAGGCGCACGGCGCGATCGATGGCGTCGTCACAAGCGTCAAATCCAATGTCATGAAGAACGGCTGGCCGATGCGGCGCGGCTCGAAGCTGGGCGGCGATGCGCCGATGAGTTTCGACAGCCCGGCAGTTGGCAGCCTTGAACGGGCTGGAGCGGTCATCCTGTGCCAGACCACGATGCCGGAATTCGGCTGGAAGGGCGTCGGCGACAGCCCGCTGACCGGCATCACGCGCAATCCGCATGATCCGTCGCGCACCACCGGCGGCTCATCAGCGGGGGCTGCAGTGCTGGCGGCACTTGGCATCGGGCACCTTCATCTGGGCACGGATGGGCTTGGGTCGGTCCGCATTCCGTGCAGTTTCTCCGGCATTTTCGGGATCAAGCCGAGTTTTGGCAGGGTTCCGGCCTATCCCGCGTCGCCCTTCGGCATCCTCGCGCACCTTGGGCCGATGGCGCGCACGGTGTCGGATGCGGCGCATATGCTCAACGTTCTGGCCCAGCCCGATGACCGAGACATGCTGGCCTGGAACAGCCTTCCGCCAGACTTTCGCATCGGCCTTGGCGATGGTGTCGCCGGCCTGCGCGTTGGCTGGTCCCCGCGGCTTGGCCATGTGCAGGGGCTTGACCCGGAGGTGGAGGCGTTGTGTGCGGCGGCAGCCCGGTTGTTCGAGCAGCTTGGCGCGCATGTCGAGCAGGCCGACCCCGGCTTCAGCGGCGCGGATGCCCGCGGTGCGGCAGACATGATGTGGCAGGCCGGCGCGGGAGCCCTGCTGAAGGGCCTGCCCGAGGCGCGGCGCACCGAGCAGGATCAAGGCTTCGTGGCAGCCGGGGTGGCAGGCCTTCGCCATGGTGCGACCGACCTTCTGGCCGCCTTCCAGACGCGCGCCGCCATTGCCGAAGCGATGCGACGCTATCATGAGCGCTTCGATCTGCTGCTCACGCCGACCATGCCGATCCCGGCCATCGAGGCCGGGCGTGATGCGCCGGCGGATGGCAGCTTCGGCTCTGACTGGATGAACTGGTCGCCCTATACCTACCCGTTCAACCTGACCGGCCAACCGGCGGCATCGGTGCCCATCGGGAAGACCATGGCTGGCCTGCCGGTTGGCTTGCAGATCGTTGGGCCAGCACGCAAGGACCATCTGGTGATGCGCGCAGCACGCGCCCTCGAAAGCGCCGCCGGGTATCGCGGGCTCTAGGTTCGGACCTGTCGGCGCGACAGGTCGAACGTCCAAGCCGCCGGGAAGCCAAGTTCGAGCTGGTGGCGGGAGCCGAGCGGGCTGACCACGACCTGTGCCTTGGACGCGCCGCCCGTCAGGTCGACATACGTTACATACGCGGTCGCTTGACCGCCGGTGTCCAGCGACAGCTTGCTTGAGCCAGCGCACCGACCGCGTGGACCCTGCCCTTGCCATTGTAGGCGGGATAGCAGGAGGCAACTGCCTCGGCAGGGCTGACCGAGAAATAGCTGTCGACACAACGCGTGTTGACGTTGGTCAGGCGCGGGCCCGCACCAAACGACCAGACGCCGTTGGGATCGGTGAAGGCATCGAGCTTGAGTTCGCTGACGAGGCCTGCATGGCCGCGTACAGCCTGGCGCAGTTCGGCGCGGGCGCGCAGCCAGTTCGTTGGATAACATCGCCGAAGCCGCCGATCTCGACGCCGAACGGCACCTTGTCGAGGCCGCGCAGGCGGCGCTGGTCCTTGCCGGCGCGCGGCATCAAGAGGGCCGCACCCGCTCCAGCCCGCCAGTTGTCGCCGTTGACGAGGCCGATCGAGATCGCGTCATCCTCTGCTGATCACCAGCGCACGATGCCGGCGCGGCCGAAGCTGATGCTGGGACGATAGGCGATCGGGAAGCAGTCAGAACCCCCGTTGCCGGGCTGCATGCGCACGCCGGCACCGACCGTCATCTGCCAGTTGCCGGGCTGGGTAGCGGGAGCCTTCGGCGATTGGGCAGCCGACGGCATGATGTGGATTGCAAGCGCAGCGAATGGCGGGATGAGCAGGCCGCGGCGTTTCGCCTTGGACGCGGATCCACCGGGATTTGGCCGTCGTCGCCAGCAGGCGACATGACGCGCGACAGGTGGCCACGGGCCGCCTGTTCATGCCTCGATAGTCTGAATGAAGCCGGTCAACGGACGGCCAAAAGTCATCGTTCGTGAAATCTTGCTGTGCTGCGGCATGGGGCCGCAACACCGTTCAGTTGAACGGATAGATGCCCGGCTTGAGATGGTGATAGGTGAGACGCGTGTTGTCCGATGTGGTGACGCCATCGCCATCGAGCGTGATGCGGTGCTTCTCGAAAGGCCGGAAGCCTGCCCGGTAATGCACCCGGCTTTTCAGCAGGATGTAGCGGCAATGGGCAGGATCGATGCCGATATGGGTGAAGATGCCGGCATCCCACGGCTCGTGGTGCAGACTGGTCACGACGATCTGCATACCGCCTGTCTCGAACACGGCGGTCGGCCCGGCGGTGACCTTCGAACCGGTGTACATCGGCCCACGCACGGTCCATTCGCCGTCGGACAGACGGCGGACCTTGCCGGTCAATGTCAGGGGTTTTGGTGGAAAGCCGATCGACGGCATGGCGGTCCTGCCGCCAAGATCGATGGTGATGGTGGCACCGACGCCGGCCTTCTGCATGGCCTGGACCGCGAGCGGATCCCAGACCGCGGCCATGGCGACGCCTTCCAGCCCCTGGTGCAGCACTTCGGCGATGACGGTCATCACGTCCGAGGTGCCGCCAGAGCCAACATTGTCGGCATGGTCGAGAAGGACGACCGGCCCGTCGCTGATCTGCCGGGCCCGCGCGACGGCCTCATCCAGCGGCTTGTGGACATGGAACCAGTCGGTGCGCGTGTCGCGGGCATAGGCGAGCAAGCGCTCGCGAGAGGCCTTGCCATCGCTGAGATTGGCATCGGCCACGATCACCATCGACAGTCCGGCATCCGGGATGTCGGCCATGGGGAAGCCGCCGAAGATCGAGGCGGCCAGAATGCCCTTGTGGGCCTCTTCGGCAAGGCACTCAGCGATGGCACCCTGCATCGGTTGCTCGTCGCTGCCCATGCGCAGGGTCTGGGCCAGGATGCCAGCCTGGCCCCAGGAAATGACCGGGCGCACCTCGCCGCGCAGCGCGGCAAGCATGACCCGGCCGCAGTGCAGGCCGGACTTGTACATGTCGACGTGTGGATAGGTCTTGTAGCCCACGACGACCGTGGCGTTGTCCATGATGGCATCCGTCATGTTGCCGTGCATGTCGAAGGTGATGCCGATCGGCAGGCCGGGCGCGATCTCGCGCATCCGCGCCAGCAGCGGACCTTCGCCATCCACCATGCCTTGGGGCACCATCGCCCCGTGCAGGTCGAGCAGCGCCGCGTCGAAAGGCCCCTGGTTCCGGAGTGCATCCAGAATCCGGCCAGTGAGATAGGCATAGGCGTCGCGGTCCACCGGCCCTGAAGGCATGCCCTCGGCGGCGATGGGCGTGACGATCTCCGCGCCGATCTCGTCAGCAAGGTCGATATAGGCCGCAATCGGGTGGTTGGTGCCGCGATAGGCCGTGACCACGGCCTCGTCCTCGTGCAGGCCCCAGTCCCTGAAGCGCTGCAGCGGTGTCGGCACCGGCGAGAATGTGTTCGTCTCGTGTTTCATCATTGCGAGCAGGAGGCGCATGGGCAATTCCACGGTTGATCCATGCCGCCCGGGCTGCAGGCAGCGTCCGCACAATCTGCGCGCAAGTTGACAGTCGGTGCAATGCCGTCCTGTAATCGTTTTCAGGGATGTCGCGTGCATGGGTCGCATGACCTCACGTTTGCCATCGCCCGATTGCTGAACCGACCTTGGGAGGGTCTTTTCGAGATGAGCATTTCACGTCGTGAACTGATGGCCGGCGCTGCTGCGCTGACAGGTGGATTGGCCCTTCCCGGCTCGCAGGCCGCCCTTGCGCAGGCCGCTCCGAAGGGCACCTTGCGGGTGATTCCCCATGCGGCGCTGACCACGCTCGATCCGGTGGCCACCACCGGCTACATCGTCCGCAACCACGGCTACATGGTCTGGGACACCCTGTTCGCGCAGGATGAGCAGCTTGCCGTCAAACCGCAAATGGCAAGCGGTGTCGAGATTTCCGCCGACAAGCTCACTTATCGAATCACCCTGCGCGATGGGCTCTCCTGGCATGATGACACAGCCGTGACCTCGGCTGACTGCGTTCCCTCCTTGACCCGCTGGGGGCAGGCGGATGGCATGGGCCGGCGGCTGTTCACCTATATCGAGAGCGTCACGACCGATGGCCCCAAGGTCATCGTGATCAAGCTCAAGCGCCCTTATGGCCTCGTGCTCGAATCGATCGGCAAGCTGTCGACCAACGTGCCGTTCATGATGCCCAAGCGGTTTGCCGAAAAGGCCGTGACGGATCGCCTCGGGGCGGATGACATGATGGGTTCGGGCCCGTTCCGCTGGAACAAGGCGGAGTATCGTCCAGGGGCGCGCGTCGTCTACGACCGCAATCCGAAATATGTGCCACGCTCAGAGCCGGCGTCCAACGCGTCCGGCGGGAAGAACGTCTTCGTGGAGCGTGTGGAATGGGTCAACTTCCCGGATCCGAACACGGCGCTCAATGCGCTGGTGTCTGGCGAGGTCGACTATTACGAGCAGATCCCGGCGGATCTTCTGCCCATCGTCAGCCGCGCGCCCGGCGTGAAGGTGGCCAATTTCAACCCGCTCGGAAATCTCGGCATGGCCCGCTTCAACAGCCTTGTCGGGCCGACCAACAATCCCGGCGTGCGCCGCGCCATCGCCAAGGCGATCAACCAGAGCGAGTTGCTCAAGGTCGCCATCGGCAACCCCGAGTTCTACAAGACCTGCCATTCCGTCTATCCGTGCGGCACGACGTTCGACAACACGGCCGGCTCTGATCTCATGGCAAAGTCGTCAATCGACGAGGCGCGTGCCATGCTGCGGGCTTCCGGCTACAACGGCGAAAAGCTTGTCCTGCTGGCGACGACCGATATTCCCGTGCAGAGCGCCATGGCGCAGTACACTGCCGACGTGCTCAAGCGCATCGGCATGAACGTAGATGCACAGGCGATGGACTGGGCCACCGTTCTGCAGCGCCGCACCAGCAAGAACCCGATCGATCAGGGCGGCTGGAACATGTTCTTCACCTGGTGGGAAGGCGCTGACCTGCTTGATCCTGTCATCCAGTTCGCGCTGTCCGGGCTTGGCGAGCAAGGCGCCTGGGTCGGCTGGTCGAAGGATGATGAAGCCGAGAACCTGCGCACCGCTTATGCAGAAGCGGCGACCCTCGACCAGCAGAAGCAGATCGCTGCTCAGGTTCAGGCCCGTGCATTTGAGCAGAGCTTCAACGTCTACACCGGGATGTTCTATGTGCCGACCGGGTTCCGGGAAAACATCTCCGGCATCCTCAACGCGCCGCCATTCTTCTGGAACATCAAGAAGGCGTGATGATGCGGCCCGGTCCGGACGCCGGACCGGGCATCTTTCCCCACATGGCGAGGCCGGGCCGAGCCCGACCTTGCCGCGCGCCTTCTGTCGAAGGGCTGGCCGACAGATGGCTGGCCCAAGGGACATCGCATGATCAGTCTGGTCCTCACACGCGTCCTGTCTGCCATCCCCGTCATGGGCGTGGTGGCGTTGATCGTGTTCTTCATGCTGCGCCTGTCGGGCGATCCGGCGGCGATACTGGCCGGCGACACGGCGTCCAGCGAGCAGGTCGAGCGCATCCGCGTCTCTCTGGGGCTGACCAAGCCGCTCTATGAGCAATTCTTTGGCTGGATCATGCAGTTGCTTCGCTTCGATCTCGGCACCTCGTTGTTCACAGGGCTGCCGGTGACATCGCTGATTGCGCAGCGGATCGAGCCGACGGCGATGCTGGCGCTCAGCACCATCGTGTTCTCGGTGCTGGTGGCCGTGCCAATGGGCGTGCTTGCCGCGTGGAAGGCGAACAGCTGGATCGACCGTCTGGTGATGGTGATCTGCGTGCTCGGCTTCTCGGTGCCGGTGTTCGTGATGGGCTACTTCCTGATCTTCAACTTCGCCATCACGCTGCGCTGGTTCCCGGTGCAGGGCTATACCAGCCCGTTCGTCGATTTCGGGCGCTTTGTCTCGCAGATCACGCTGCCGACGCTGACGCTGTCCTTCATCTACGTGGCGCTGATCGCGCGCATCACACGGGCCAGCGTGATCGAGGTGCTGGGCGAGGACTATATCCGCACCGCACGTGCCAAGGGCCAGGTCGAGATCAAGGTGCTGTTCCGGCATGCGCTGAAGAACGCCGCCGTGCCGATCGTGACGGTGATCGGGCTTGGTGTGGCGCTGCTGATCGGCGGCGTGGTGGTGACCGAAAGCGTCTACAACATCCCGGGACTTGGCCGTCTGGTCGTCGATGCAATCACGCGGCGCGATTATCCGATCATCCAGGGGCTGATCCTGTTCTTCGCGCTGATCTACATCGTGCTGAACCTGATCATCGACATCATCTACACCATCGTCGATCCGAGGATCAGGTATTGAGCGCCCCTGCCACCTCCTTGCCGCCAGCTCGGCTGTCGGGGCTGTTCCCGTTCCTGAAGCGTTATCCGCTTGTCGTGATCGCCGGGCTGATCCTTGGCCTGATCGTGCTGGCTGCGGTGTTCGCGCCGTTCATGTTCACGCGTGATCCGACCTCCATGTCGCCATTGCAGCGGTTGCGGCCGGCATCCGAGGCCTATTGGCTCGGCACCGACCATCTTGGCCGCGATGTCTGGAGCCGGCTGGTCTATGGCGCGCGCGTGTCGGTGATCGTCGGCCTCGCCGTCGCGGGGCTGTCGGTGATCATCGGGCTGGTGATCGGCCTGATCTCAGGTTACGTGCGCTGGCTTGATGCCGTCGTCATGCGCATCATGGACGGGCTGATGGCCATTCCGGGCATCCTCCTGGCGATCGCGCTGGTGTCGGTGTCCGGCGCAAGCCTCACCACGGTGATCATCGCCATCATGGTGCCGGAAATCCCGCGCGTTGTCCGGCTGGTGCGCTCGGTGGTGCTGACCGTGCGCGAGGAGCCTTATGTCGAGGCGGCCGTGTCGATCGGCACGCGCCTGCCGCTGATCCTGACCCGCCACATCCTGCCGAATTGCATTCCGCCCCTGATCGTCCAGGCGACCTATGTCTGCGCCTCGGCCATGCTCACAGAGGCGATCCTGTCGTTTCTGGGGGCTGGCACACCGCCGACCATTCCGAGCTGGGGCAACATGGTTGCGGAGGGCCGGCTGCTCTTCCAGATCGCGCCGTGGAACCTGCTCTGGCCCGGTGTTGCGCTGGCGGTCACGATCCTGTCGGTCAACATCCTCGGCGATGGCCTGCGCGACAGGCTGGACCCGAAACTCGCGAAGCGGATGTAGGTTATGGCGAGTCCGGTCCTGAGCATCGAAAACCTGTTCGTCGACTTGCCGGGCGGCGCTGACCGCAAGCATGCGGTCGGAGGGCTGACGCTGAGCGTCAATCCCGGCGAAATCGTCTGCGTCGTCGGCGAGAGCGGCTCGGGCAAGTCCGTGACGGCGCAGGCGGTGATGGGCCTGTTGCCGAAGGGACAATTGACCCGCAGTGGCGGCAGGATCGTGCTGGAAGGCGAGGACATCAGCCATGTCAGCATGGACCGCTTGCGGGACCTTCGCGGCACCCGCATGGCCATGATCTTCCAGGAGCCGATGACGGCGCTGAACCCGGTGATGACCTGCGGCCACCAGATCGACGAGGTCCTGTCGATTCACACAGATCTGGGCAGCGAGGAGCGCAAGGCGCGCGTGCTTGACGTGATGCGCGCGACCCAGTTGCCTGACGTGGAGCAGCTCTACGACGCCTATCCGCACCAGCTTTCCGGCGGTCAGCGCCAGCGCGTGATGATCGCGTCGGCTCTGGTGCTCGATCCTGCCCTGCTGATCGCGGACGAGCCGACCACCGCGCTCGATGTGACGACGCAGAAGCAGATTCTCCAGCTCATTCGCGAATTGCAGCAGCGGCGCGGCACTGGCGTGCTGTTCATCACGCATGATTTCGGGGTTGTGGCGGAAATCGCGGACCGGGTGGCGGTCATGCGTCATGGACAGCTGGTCGAGCAGGGCCCGGTGGACGAGGTCCTGCGGCGGCCACGGGAGGATTACACCCGTATGCTGATCAGTTCTGTGCCGAGCCTCGAGCCGCCGGCCAGGCCGGACGCGGTGGTTGGCGAGGTGGCGTTGCGCACCACGGCTCTGGCCAAGACCTATGGCGGCACCAGCCTGTTCGGCAAGGGCCGCGTGGTCAAGGCCGCCAGCGATGTGACGATCGAGGTCAGGCGCGGCGAAACGCTCGGCATCGTCGGCGAATCCGGTTCCGGCAAATCGACGGTGGCGCGCTGCGTGGCCCGGCTGATCGACCCGTCCAGTGGCGAAATCCGCATTGCCGGTGTCGATATCGCGCGGATGGGGCAGGGGGAACTGCGCCCCTATCGCCGCAAGGTGCAAATCGTGTTCCAGGACCCGTATCGCTCGCTCAATCCGCGACGCAGCGTTGGCGCCAGCATGGTCGAGGGGCCGATGAACTTCGGCATGGCGCGGAGCGAGGCCGAGCGCAAGGCCGGCGAACTCATGGTGCTGGTCGGGCTGAAGGCCGATGCGCTCGACCGTTATCCGCACCAGTTCTCAGGTGGCCAGCGCCAGCGGATCTGCATCGCGCGTGCGCTGATGATGGAGCCGGAACTGCTGATCGCGGACGAGGCGGTGTCGGCGCTCGATGTCTCGGTGCAGGCACAGGTGCTGAAGCTGCTCGACGATGTGCGCCGGCGTTTTGACCTCGCAGTGCTGTTCATCACCCATGATCTCAGGGTCGCCGCGCAGATCTGCGACCGGATCGTGGTGATGAGCAAGGGCCAGGTCGTCGAGCAGGGCCCTACGGCAGAGCTTTATGCCGCGCCGAAGCATCCCTACAGCCGGGCTTTGCTGGACGCAGCACCTGGCCGGGGCTTCGCCTTCGGGCGCGGCTGAATCAGGCGCTGCGCGCTGCCAGCGCCATGCGCGCCACGGCCTGCCGGATGCCGGCCTCGTCGGCATTGGCGAAGGCGAGCCTGATGTGGTTGTCCTGCCCGGGGCCGAAATAGGACCCCGGCAGGGCCAGGACGCCCCAGCGCACGGCCAGCATCTCGGCCACCTGCGCGGCGGCTACCCCGCCAAACGGATGGCGCACATAGGCGAAATAGGCTCCCGCCTGATCAACCGACCAGCCATTGAGGGCGCTCATGGCCTGCCGAAAGGTGCCTGCGCGGCTGTTGATGTCGGCGCGGTTCGTCTCGCGCCAATCTGCCAGTGCGCCGATGCCCCATGACAGGGCCGACTGGCCTGCGCGGGCAGGGCAGATCTGGATGCAGTCCAGCACCTTGCCGATCTCGCCCTGCAAGGTCTCGCCGGCAACAATTGCACCCAGCCTCCAGCCGGGCACGGCATAGGCTTTCGAGAAGCTGTAAAGCTGGATGAGGTGCGTGCGCCAGTCCGCTGCCTCGAACTGGCTATGGGGTCTGTCGTGGCCTGCTGGCATGAAGTCACGGTAGGTCTCGTCGAGCACGAGCGCGATGCCGGCCTCGCGGCACAGTTGCGCAAAGGCTGCGATCGTGGCGGGCGGATAAACGGCCCCGGTCGGGTTGTTGGGTGAGACGAGCACGATGGCGCGCACCTTGCCATCGTGCAGCAGCGCACGCGCCGCCTCGACATCCGGTACGAAGCCGGCCTCCGGCGTTGTCGGCAATGGGCGCGCCTCGATGCCGAGCATGGCCAGCGTCATCTGGTGGTTGAAATACCACGGCACGGGCAGCAGAACGGCATCGCCGGCGCGCGCCAGCGCCATGACCGTGGTCACGAAAGCCTGATTGCAGCCAGCCGTGATCGCGACGTTCTGTGCGGCGATGGTTGCGCCATAGCGCCGCGTGCTCTCAGCGGCGAAGGCTTCGCGTAGGGCCATGTCACCCTGGATCGCGCCATAGCGTGCGTGGGACGGATCGGCGGCGGCTGTCGCCGCCCGCGCCAGCAGGCTTTCCGGTGGAGCGGAGCCCGGCGCTGCCTGCGACAGGTCGATGCCCGGGCCATGGCGGCCATCATAGGCGGCGAGCCAGCCCTTGGCTTCAGGGATGGGGGGTGTTCCGGTATCGTGGAGCAGGGGATTGATGATGGTCATGCCGAAACACTCAAGCGCAGGCATCCGCCATGCGCAAGGGCTTGTCGGTTGGTGCTTGTCGGTTCGGGTCCTGACCGGACTTGTCGTTGCCCATGAGCGACCCACATCTGATCGGGCCGGTCGCGGCAAGAGGCCTGACGGACGCAGGCGAGGGGCAGCACGATGACAGAGCCGGATGCGGACGACGCGGTGATGGTGCTGTTCGAGCAGGTGGCGGCAGCGCGCTCCGTCGTGGCGTTCACCGGGGCAGGCATCTCGACGGAATGCGGGGTGCCAGATTTCCGCTCCCCTGGCAGCCCCTGGCTGCGCAACAAGCCGATCCCGTTCGATGCCTTCATGGCCAGCGAAGAAGCGCGCGCCGAGGCCTGGCGGCGCAAGTTCGCCATGGATGACAGCTTTGCTGGGGCGCAGCCGGGACGAGGCCACAAGGCTCTGGCACACCTTGTGAAGCGCGGCCGCATGCGCGCGGTGATCACGCAGAACATCGACGGACTGCATCAGTCATCGGGGATCGAGCCTGCGCACATCGTCGAGTTGCATGGCAATGGCACCTACGCGGCCTGCCTCAGTTGTGGCCAGCGCCACGACCTTGCACCCATCCGCTTTGCCTTCCAGCAGAAGGGAGATTTGCCGTCCTGCGTCGCTTGCGGAGGCGTCGTGAAGAGCGCCACGATCAGTTTCGGTCAGGCCATGCCGCAGGACGAGGTGCGCCGTGCCCAGGCGCTGGCCGAGGACTGCGATCTGTTCCTCGCCATTGGCTCTTCGCTGGTGGTCTATCCGGCGGCCACGCTGCCCTTGCTCGCCAAACGGGCCGGTGCGACGCTGGTGATCGTCAACCGGGAGCCGACCGACTTCGATGACATCGCCGATCTGGTGATCAGGGCGGACATCGGAGATGCGCTGGAGCCGCTTCTCATGGTTGCATGACAAGAGTGTTTCTCGTTAGGGTGGTTGCTGTGCCCTATGGGTGTTTGATGCTTCGATGCTATTCTTGAATCGCGAATCGCGTTTTTGCATTGGGGCGGCAGTCGATGATCGACAAGCGGGATAGAACCTTTCCGGATCAGGCGGGTTCCGGGCAGGCAATTGCCGGGGATTCCCATGGGCCCGGACCCCTTGACACCGGCATTGAGGTCGATGGCCGGGTCAAGTGGTTCGATGTGGCCAAGGGCTTCGGGTTCCTGGTTCCGGATATTGGCGGGCCGGACATCCTGCTGCATGTGACCATTCTCAAGCGGGATGGCTTCGGCACCGTCTCCGAAGGTGCGCGCGTGGTGGTGGAGGCCGTGCCGCGGCAGAAGGGTCTGCAGGCGATCCGGGTGATTTCGGTGGATAACTCGACCGCTCTTCATCCCGCCGAGATGCCGCCGCCTCGTACGCATGTGCAGGTCTCGGCCACGTCCGGCTACGAGCGCGTCATGGTCAAATGGTTCAACCGGCTGCGCGGCTTCGGCTTCGTGACGCGCGGCGAGGGGCAACCCGACATTTTCGTGCACATGGAAGTGCTGCGCCGCTATGGCATCCAGGATCTTGTGCCGGGCCAATTCGTGTTCGTGCGCTTCGGGGATGGTCCCAAGGGCCAGATGGCTGCCGAAGTGCGGCTGGATGGTACCTCGTCGGGTCCGATGGTCAGCTGAGATGGCCCTTGTGGTGCCGACGTTCCGCACGGGCCGGCTTGTCACAGTGCTGCGCCGCATGGTTCTGGCGCTGGGTTCCATCCTGCTTGTCGCTTGCCTTGGTTCCGGCCATGCCAACGCGCAAAATCTGGAAAAATTGACGTTGGTAACCGCCTCCGGGCGCCATGACTTTCAGGTCGAGGTGATGCGCACGCCGGATGAACGCGCCAAGGGGTTGATGTTCCGGCGCTTCATGCCGGCTGACCGGGGCATGCTGTTCGACTTCCAGCGCGTCGAGCCGGTCGCGATGTGGATGCAGAACACCTACATTCCACTCGACATGATCTTCATCCGCGCCGATGGCAGCGTGGCCCGCATCGCCGAGCGCACAGAGCCCTTGTCGACGCGGACAATTCCGTCCGGCGAGCCGGTGCTGAGTGTGCTGGAGCTCAATGGCGGCATCGCCGAGAAGATTGGCCTCAAGCCGGGCGACAAGGTCGAGCACGGTCTGTTCAAGCTGCGATAGACCTTTTTCTCCCGGCTCGCCATGGCGGTTCAAGGCTGGCGCGAAGGCAGGCTCCAAAGTGTCCGGCAGGGAGCGGTATTTCTTGCCGAGGCCGGCGACGCATGATAATCGCTCACGTCTCGGTCGATGTTTCGGGGTGTGGCGCAGTCTGGTAGCGCGCGAGTTTTGGGTACTTGAGGTCCTAGGTTCGAATCCTAGTACCCCGACCATCGACCGGGTCTGCCTCGCCAGAGGTGTCAGCCAAAGGTTGGCAACACAGGGGTTTGCGACACGATGACCGCCAGGATCTACCGCCCCGCCAAGACCGCGATGCAGTCCGGCACGGCCAAGACGCGGTGGTTGCTTGAATATGAGGCTGAAGCGCCTCGCGAGGTCGAGCCGCTGATGGGCTGGACCTCCTCCGGCGACATGAAAAGCCAGCTCAAGCTCTGGTTCGACAGCGCCGAAGAGGCTGTGGCCTACGCCGAGCGCAACGGCATTGCCTACCGCGTCGAGATGGCTGCCGAGCCGAAGCGGCGTGGCATGTCCTACTCTGACAATTTCAAGTATTCCCGCGTTGGCCTCTGGACCCATTGAGCCAGCGTGTGTGGCGCAATGGCCAAGCGTGTCTGACTCCGTAGCTCAGTTGGATAGAGCAACAGCCTTCTAAGCTGTGGGTCGCTGGTTCGAATCCAGCCGGGGTCGCCACTTCTTTTACCGCAGTCGTCCAAGATTGTCCGTAATTGCCTGTCATCATCGCGCTCAGATAGCCAGTATTCGTCGATACTTCGTCCCTGACAATACCCGCAGAAACGGACACAAGCAAAAGCCCCGCGGGCGAGAGCCAAGCGGGACTTTTGATAAGCTGTTGATGTAGCGTTGTTATTTTGGTTGCGGGAATAGGATTCGAATCTATAACCTTCAGGTTATGAACCTGACGAACTAACGAGTTGTTCTCGGCATTCGTCAAGAAGGGAGCGACTTGCGTGTGCCGCAGTTGCCGAGATGCACTCCAGCGCAAATTAAAGTGGGTAACATTGCGGGTATCTCACCTTCATGTTATTTTTGTTGTGAATATTATCAATAATTTAATGGCGCAATGCGGCTTCAGCCGGGACGCCAACGCGCCTTTCACTTGGCCAGCCCGCAGCGCTGCCGCATGAGCGACCGCCATGAATGACATGCCCATCCCGAGTTTCTACAACGATCTCGCCGAGACGCGGGCGCAGGCCTGGGCGCTGCTGGCGCGGGGCGTGGCGGACCGGCGCTCGCCGTTCCATTCACCGACGCTTGCCACAGTGGGGCTCGACGGCCGGCCGCGTGGCCGCGTGGTGATCCTGCGGGCTTGCGATGCGGTGCAAGCCACGTTGCGTTTCAACACCGACCGGCGCACGTCAAAATTTACGGAGCTGGCCGCCAATCCGCTGGTGGCGCTGACAGGCTATGACGCCGGAGCAAAGATCCAGATCAGGATCGAGGGGCGCGCCAGCCTGCATGTCGACGATGCCGTCGCCGATGCGGCCTGGTCCGCTGCCCGTCCGTTCAGCCGCATCTGTTATGGCACCGCACCGGCACCCGGCACGATGCTGAAGGCGGCTGGCGATTTCTCCCTGCCCTCCGAAGACGATGAGATCGCTGCCGGACGCGAGAATTTCAGCGCCGTGGTGATCGCGGTCGAGGCTCTGGAATGGCTCTTCCTGGCCCATTCCGGCCACAGGCGGGCTCGGTTCGAAGGCATGTCGGCCTGGGGCGGGGTCTGGCTGACGCCGTGATCCACCGCGCAGCCGTTCAGATGGCCGCCGTCATCCGCTTGAAGCCGTCATCGAGATCCTGCTTCAGGTCTTCGGTGTCCTCAAGGCCGATATGGATGCGGATCGTCGGCCCGCCCGGCTCCCACTTGGTCACGGTGCGGTAGGTTGAGCAGTCGAAGGGCAGAACAAGGCTCTCATAGCCGCCCCATGAAGCGCCCATGCCGAACAGGACGAGGTGGTCGACAAGGGCCGCCACGGCCTTGTGCGGCACAGGGTTGAGCACGATGGAGAACAGCGACGAGGCCCCGGTGAAGTCGCGCTTCCAGATGGCGTGGCCCGGATCATCCTCGAGGGCAGGGTGCAGAACCTGTTTGACCTCGGGGCGCTGGCGCAGCCAGCGGGCCATTTCGAGGCCGGCGGCCTGCTGTTCCTTGAGGCGCAGCGCCATCGTGCGGATGCCGCGCAACGTGAGGAAGGCGTCTTCCGGCGCGACAATCACGCCCAGTTGCTCCCAGGTGGTGCGGATCAGCTTGTAGAGTTCCGGCGTGCGGGCCGAGACTGTGCCGATGAGCACATCGGAGTGCCCGACATAGTATTTTGTTCCGGCCTGGATCGACAGATCGACGCCGGCGGCGTGGCTGTCGAAGAACAGCGGCGTCGCCCAGGTGTTGTCCATGATCACCAGCGCGCCCTTCTCGTGCGAGACGCTGGCAATGGCTGGAATATCCTGCATCTCGAAGGTCTGGGAGCCGGGCGCCTCGGTGAACACGACCTTCGTGTTGGGGCGGAACAGGCTGGCAATGTCGGCCCCGATCAGCGGGTCATAGTAGCTGACCTCAACGCCCATGCGCTTCAGCATGCCTTCGGCGAAGTTGCGGGTGGGCCGGTAAACGCTGTCGGTGACGAGCAGGTGATCGCCTGATGACAGGGTTGCCAGAAGGGGCAGCGTGCAGGCGAGGAGACCGGACGGGCAGACCACGACCCCGGCTCCGCCTTCCATGCTGTTGAGTGCGACTTCCAGCGCATCCAGCGTAGGATTGCCCATCGTGCCATACATGTAGCGCGCCTTGCGGGCCATGAAGGCGTCCAGCGACTGATAAAGAACGGTCGAGCCGCGCACGATCGGCGTGTTGACGAAGCCGTAGCTGTCTTCCGGATCGCGCCCTGCGAGGACAAGGCGGGTGCGCTCACGGAAGCGCTTGAGGCCTTCGAGCGGAACTTTCTTCATGTGCTGGATTCTTTTTGATCAGTTCAAGCGGGGCTTCACTGTGACGGCGCTTGACGTGAAGGTCAAACTGCCCTGCAATTGATCGTCAACATGGGCCAGGCCCATCGCGAACGGTGATCTGCGCCTTTGCTTGACGGCAACTCGCCAGTCTGGCAGGTGCGCTTCAGCCAAAAGTCGATGACGGCCTTGCGCGAGGCGCATGGGTCAGGTCACTTTCGGGGATGACGCTTGAAGACAAGGTTCCTGTGCCTTGTCACGTTTGCCGCCGATCAGAAAGTCGGACGGCCACATTGGGAGAAGAAACATGAAGTCAATCATGACCGGTCTGGTCGCCGGTGCAGCGCTGGCGCTGGCTGTGACCGCCGCATCAGCACAACAGGGCTCGACACTGGCCCAGGTCAAGCAGCGCGGCGTTCTGAACTGCGGAGCCAACACCGGTCTTGCCGGCTTCGGCGTTCCGGACGCGCAAGGCAACTGGTCGGGTCTTGACGTCGACTATTGCCGCGCTGTTGCTGCCGCGATTTTTGATGACCCAACCAAGGTGCGGTTCGTTCCACTCACGGCCCAGGCCCGTTTCACTGCGCTGCAGTCCGGCGAAGTGGACCTTCTGGTCCGCAACTCGACCTGGACCATGACACGCGACACCACGCTCGGCATCACCTTCGTGGCGACCAACTATTTCGACGGTCAGGGCTTCATGGTGCGCAAGAGCCTCGGGGTCACCTCGGCTCTGAAGCTCGAAGGTGCGCAGGTCTGCACCCAGCAGGGCACCACGACCGAACTCAACCTCGCGGATTTCTTCCGCAAGAACAACCTTAAGTATACGCCGGTGACGTTTGCGACCGCTGACGAAACCCGCTCTGCCTATGAAGCCGGTCGTTGCGATGCGTTCACGACGGACGCATCCGGCCTGTATTCCGAGCGCCTGAAGCTTACCAAGGCGGATGACCACATCATTCTGCCGGAAGTCATCTCCAAGGAGCCGCTGGCCTCTGCCGTGCGCGCCAATGGCGATACGCAGTGGGTGAATATCGTGAAGTGGACCCACTACGCGATGCTCAATGCGGAAGAACTCGGCGTCTCCCGCGCCAACATCGCGCAGTCGATGCAGTCGACCAACCCGGAAATTCGTCGCCTGCTTGGCGTCGAGGCCAAACTGGGTGAGGGCCTTGGCCTGACCAATGACTGGGCTGCGCGCATCATCCGCCACGTCGGCAACTACGGCGAGAGCTTCGAGCGCAATGTCGGTGCTGGCTCGCCACTCAAGATCTCCCGCAGCGTCAATGCGCTGTGGTCGAATGGTGGCCTGCAGTACGCTCCGCCAATCCGCTGAAAAATCAGCACAAATCATGAGCGCCCGGCAACGCCGGGCGCTTTTTTGTGCAGTTCCGGGAGGCCACTTGGTTGCGCCTGCCTGTGAATTACGGCAGCATGACGGTCAAGTTGATACTGATCCAGATCACGCAAGTGTCTGAAGTGGGCGACAACAGGTCGAATGGCCGAATAACAGCCCAAAAAGTGAGGTGAACAGCGTGTCCATGCAGCCGGCGCCGGAAACTGGCAAAGCCTCATTGCTCTACGATCCGAAAATCCGCGGCTACGTCTATCAGGCCCTGTTGATCGGCATCGTGATCTATTTCGGCTACCAGATGGTCTCGAATGTCAGCGAGAATCTGGCGAGACAGCGCATTCCATTCGGGCTTGATTTCTGGGACTCGCAGGCCGGGTTCGACATCAATCAGGCACTGTTCCCCTACACGGCCCAGTCGAGCTACGGTCAGGCATTCTGGGTTGGGTTGCTCAACACGCTCCTCGTGGCGGCCATCGGGATCGTGCTTGCCACCATTCTTGGATTTCTGGTCGGTATTGCGCGACTGTCAAAGAACTGGATCGTTGCCAAGGCTGCGATGGTCTATGTCGAGATCATCCGCAATCTGCCGCTGCTTCTGCAATTGCTGTTCTGGTACAAGGCTGTTCTTGAACCGCTGCCCCGTCCGCGCGATTCGATCAGCCTTGTCGGTGGAGCGCTTCTCAACAACCGCGGCCTGTATGTGCCCGAGCCGGTTTTTGGCCCCGGTGCCGGCTTGATTGGTGCGGCCTTTTTGTTGGCCGTGTTTGGCTCGATCGCCTTCTATATGTGGGCCAAGCAGCAGCAGGCTGCGACCGGACGCATCTATCCCATCGGCCTGGTTTCGCTTGGCGCGCTGGTCGGGTTGCCTCTGTTGGCATTTTTGGCAACCGGCGGGCCGATCAGCTTCAACTATCCGGCACTTGGCGGGCTGAATGTGCGAGGTGGCATCACTGTCTATCCGGAGTTCATCGCGCTGTTGCTCGGCCTCACAACCTACACGGCGGGTTTCATAGCGGAGGTCGTGCGCGCCGGGATCCTGGCGGTGTCCAAAGGCCAATGGGAAGCGGCGGACTCGCTCGGTCTGCCATATGGCCGGACGCTCAACAAAGTCGTTATTCCTCAGGCGCTGCGGGTGATTATTCCGCCGCTGACGTCGAACTATCTCAACCTGACGAAGAATTCCTCACTGGCTGTGGTGATCGGCTATCCGGATCTTGCCCAGGTCTTCCTCGGCACGGTGCTGAACCAGACGGGTCGGGCGATCGAAATCGTCGGCGTCACGATGGGCGTGTATCTGACGATCAGTCTGCTGACGTCGGCTTTCATGAACTACTACAACAAGCGCATGGCGCTGGTTGAGCGGTGAGGAGCGCAACCATGAATGTCATCGCCAGCGCGCCCGCCTATGTGCAAGCCACCGCGCTGCCGCAATTGCCGGCACCGTCGAGCACAAAAGGGCCTGTTCACTGGGTTCGCCACAACCTCTTTTCTTCGCCGCTCAACACGATCCTGACGCTGCTCGCCTTTTACGTGATTGCGACGACGATCCCCGCGCTGATCAAGTTCTACATCGTCGACGCCGTCTGGACGGGGGCGAACCGCGATGCCTGCCTGAGCGAGAAGGTGGGTCGCCCGGTCGGGGCCTGCTGGGCTTTTGTCGCGGACCGCTACCAGTACTTCATCTACGGATCCTACACGCAGGCCGAGCGCTGGCGTGTGAACCTCGTGTTCGTGGGTGTCGCCATCTCGATGGTCTGGCTGCTGTGGGACAAGGCCCCATTCAAGACGCTTGGCATGATGTTCGTCTTCGGCGTGCTGCCGATTTCGGCATGGATGCTCCTCTACGGCGGCGCGCGCTCTGAATTCTGGTTCCTCGTCGTCAGTGCCGGCTTGATCGCCTGGTCGATCTGGGGCGATTACGGTGCGCTCAAGATGGGCGAAGCCAATGCGTTCACCCGGCCCGAAAGTCTGGTGCGCTATGGCATGCTGGGGGCCATGCTGTTGTTCGGCCTCTATGTCCAGTTTGGCGCCGGCGAATTGCCGATTGTCGAGACCGGCTTGTGGGGCGGGGTGCTGGTCACGATGCTGATTGCCTCGGCGGGCATCGTGTTCTCGCTGCCCTTTGGCATTGCGCTTGCTTTGGGGCGTCGCTCTAAGCTGCCGATCATCAAGATGTTCTCGGTCATTTTCATCGAGTTCGTGCGCGGCGTGCCGTTGATCACGGTGCTGTTCATGGCCAACGTGATGCTGCCGCTGTTCGTGCCACAGGAATGGTCGCCGGACAGGTTGCTGCGTCCACTCATCGGCGTTGCGCTGTTCGCCTCTGCCTACATGGCCGAAGTGGTGCGTGGCGGGCTTCAGGCGATCCCGAAGGGTCAGTATGAGGGGGCCATGTCGCTTGGTCTTGGCTATGGCAAGATGATGCGCTTCATCGTGTTGCCACAGGCGCTCCGGATCGTGATCCCGGGCATCGTCAACACCTTCATCGGTCTTTTCAAGGATACAACGCTGGTCACGATCATCGGCCTGTTCGATTTCATGAAGACCATCGAAGCGTCCTTTGCCGACCCGTCCTGGGCAACGCCGACAACGCGCGCCACAGGCTATGCTTTTGCAGCGATCTTCTACTTCCTGTGCTGCTGGGGCATGTCGCGCTATTCCATATCGGTCGAGCAGAAGCTTGCCGCAGGCCAAAAACGCTAAACATCAACGTCATCGAGAGGGGTTCCATACATGGCCAATGCCGCACTTGCGCCAAAGCCTGCCGCACTGAAGCCGACGACGCTGAACACGGAAACAGCCGTCGAGATGATCGGCGTCAACAAGTGGTTTGGCGATTTTCATGTTCTGCGCGACATCAACATCAAGGTGGCGCGCGGCGAGCGGCTGGTCATTTGCGGGCCGTCCGGCTCCGGCAAGTCGACCATGATCCGCTGCATCAACCGGCTGGAAGAGCACCAGAAGGGCAACATCATCGTCGATGGCACGGAACTGACCAACGATCTGAAGAAGATCGACGAAATCCGCCGCGATGTCGGGATGGTGTTCCAGCACTTCAACCTGTTCCCGCACCTGACCATTCTGGAAAACCTGACGCTGGCCCCGATCTGGGTGCGCAAGATGCCCAAGAAGGATGCCGAGGAAATCGCGATGCACTACCTCACTCGCGTCAAGATCCCCGAGCAGGCGCTGAAGTATCCCGGCCAGCTTTCAGGTGGCCAGCAGCAGCGCGTGGCCATCGCCCGCTCGCTGTGCATGAGCCCCAAGATCATGCTGTTCGATGAGCCGACATCGGCGCTCGATCCGGAAATGGTCAAGGAAGTGCTCGACACAATGGTGAGTCTTGCCGAGGAAGGCATGACCATGCTGTGCGTGACGCACGAAATGGGCTTCGCGCGCCAGGTCGCCAACCGCGTGATCTTCATGGATGCCGGCCAGATCGTCGAGATGAACGAGCCGAACGAGTTCTTCAAGAACCCGCAGCACGAGCGCACCAAGCTGTTCCTGAGCCAGATCCTGCATTGAGGGATGCGAGCGGCGCAAGGCCAGGGCAGCATGGGGCTGTCATTGGTCGCGCGCCGGCCACGCTCACGGCTTGTCGACGACAATCTCGGCGCCGGACGCGGTTGCCCATTCCGCCCAGCTTCCGTCGTAAAGCGCTTTCGGAGGCTTGCCGACGAGTTCCATCGCGGTCGAGAGGATCGCGGCGGAGACGCCGGATCCGCACGAGGTGATGACCGGCTTGTCGAGGTCGACACCGGCACCGGCGAAGGCCGCCTCCAGCGCGGCTCCGTCCTTAAGCTGGCCATTCTCGATGATCGCGGCGAAAGGCAGGTTGACCGAGCCCGGCATGTGTCCAGATGACAGGCCGGGGCGCGGCTCAGGGTCGGTCCCTGCGAAGCGCCCGGCAGGGCGCGCATCGACAACCTGGGCAGATCGTGACGCCAGCGCGGCCTTGACATCGGCCATGCTGGCGACAGCTGAGGCGTCGAACACGGCGTTGAAGCGCGCTGCGGCGCGGGGGCGGGCAGGGCCGCTCTCTGTGGCGCGCCCTTCGGCCAGCCACTTCGGATAGCCGCCATCAAGGATGCGCACGTCCTTTGCGCCGAAGGTGCGGAAGGTCCAGCGCA
>Ga0164292_10000594_pt1 | contig 28597 bp, 21 predicted proteins | sample GEODES117metaG_FD_111486 | JGI IMG/M metagenome (GOLD analysis project Ga0164292, IMG submission 111486) | Eutrophic lake water microbial communities from Lake Mendota, Wisconsin, USA - GEODES117 metaG | ecosystem: Environmental > Aquatic > Freshwater > Lake | place: USA: Lake Mendota...
CCTCATCCATGGCGGGCCGTTCGCCAACATCGCCCATGGCTGCAATTCGGTGATCGCCACCCGCACGGCTCTGGCGCTGGGCGAGTTCGCCGTGACCGAAGCCGGGTTCGGGGCCGATCTGGGCGCGGAGAAATTCGCCCATATCAAGTGCCGCTCCGCCGGTCTCGCCCCGGCCGTGGCCGTGGTGGTGGCGACGGTGCGCGCGCTCAAATATCATGGCGGCATGGCGCTGGCCGATTTGGGCACCGCCGATGCGGTCGCCCTTGATCGCGGCCTCGAAGTGCTGGCCCGCCATGTCGAGAATCTGCAAAGCCTTGGCCTGCCCGTCGCCGTGGCCATCAACGCCTTCAGCAACGATCGGCCAGAAGAGCAGCAACAGGTGCTCGCGCACTGCCGCGAAGTGCTGGGCGTCGCCGCCCATCTGTGCAGCCACTGGGCCGACGGCCCGACCGGCGCGGAGGAATTGGCCCGCAGCGTCGCTGCCCTGGCCGACGCCAACAGCGACCCGGCCGCCGCTTTCACTCCGCTCTATGCCACCGGCACCGACGTGTATGACGCGCTCACCATTGTGGCCACCCGCATCCACCGTGCCGCCCAGGTCACCCTGTCGCCGGCCGCGCAGAAGCAGCTGGCCGCGCTGCGCCACGAAGGTCTGGCCAATCTGCCGGTGTGCATCGCCAAGACGCCCTACAGCTTCACCGCGGACGAAAAAGTGCGCGGCGCGGTGTTCGGGCACGACCTGCCCATCCGCGAACTGCGGCTGGCCGCCGGCGCCGGCTTCATCGTCGCGCTCGCCGGCGAAATCGCCACCATGCCGGGCCTGCCCAAGCAGCCCTCGGCCATCGGCATCCACCTCGATGCGCAAGGCCGGATCGAAGGGCTGAGCTGACCGGGCTGGCCTGCCGCCTGCTCAGCGCACCACGAGATCGATCTCCACAGTCTTCACCGGCTGGTCCGGCGCCCACGGCCGCGCCAGCCGGGCGGTGATGCGATAGCGGCCGGCTGGGGCCTGCACCTGCACCTGGCCGCCGGCCGGATCGCCCAGCTGGCTCGGCGCAGCGGCCGGTGTGCTATCGGCGATCTGCTGCACGCCCGCCGGCAGGGTGAGCCGCCATTCATGGCCGGTGGCCGGCCCGCGCGGCGCGGCCTTCGTGGTGCTGCTGGCCCAGTGGCGCCGCCTGCCAGCCGCGCGCGCTGAGCAGGGTTTCGGGCAGCACCGAGGTGCGCAGGCCCAGCCGCGTATCTGCCTCCTGTAGCAGCGCTACATCGGCACCGATTTCATCGAGCACATCAAGGATGCGCTGCGGGTTCAGCCGGCCGTCGCTGCCCACGGCCTTGTGGATATTGTAGCTGGCGATGGTGATGCTCACCCGCGCGGAGCTATCGCTTGCACGCCGCAAGAAAGGTCAGTATTATTGACCCATCTCGCACATGCACAAAGAGTCTTAGCCATGGTCGCCGGTCTACCGCCTGTCAGCCTTGAAGACAAATATCGCTTCCGCGACGGCCGCGTGTTCATGTCGGGCGTGCAGGCGCTGGTGCGGTTGCCGCTGGTGCAGAAATGGCGCGACACCGCCGCCGGGCTGAACACCGCCGGCTTCATCTCCGGCTATCGCGGCTCGCCGCTGGGTGGGTATGATCAGGAATTGTGGCGCGCCAAGAAGTGGCTGAAGGAACAGGATATCCACTTCGTTCCCGGCGTGAACGAGGAACTGGGCGCCACCGCGGTGTGGGGCACGCAGCATGTGGCGCTGAACCCAAAGGCCGAGCGCGATGGCGTGTTCGGCATCTGGTATGGCAAGGGCCCCGGCCTTGATCGCGCCATGGATGTGCTGAAGCACGGCAATGCCGCCGGCACTTCGGCCCATGGCGGAGTGCTTGCCATCGTCGGCGATGATCACGGCGCCAAATCCTCCACCCTGCCCCACCAGAGCGACCATAATTTCCAGGCCGCCTTCGTGCCGTTCCTGGCGCCGGCCAGCGTGCATGAATTCGTTGAATATGGCCTGCTGGGCATCGCCATGAGCCGTTTTGCCGGCACCTGGGTCGGCTTCAAGGCCACGGCCGACACGGTGGAAACATCGGCTACCGTCGATCTGTCGGGCGAAAACCGCGGCATCATCATCCCGCAGTTCGAGTTCCCCGATGGCGGCGTCCACATCCGCCCCGGCGACATCTGGCGCGAGGAAGACACCCGCCTGCAACGCTACAAGGGCTTTGCCGCCATGGCTTTTGCCAAGGCCAACGGCATCGACCGCGTGGTGTGGGATTCGCCGAAACCCCGCATCGGCATCGTTTCCACCGGCAAGGCTTTTGCCGACACGATGGAAGCGCTGGACGAACTGGGCATCGATGCCCGCGTCGCGGCCGATATCGGCCTGAAGGTCTACAAGGTTGGCATGCCGTGGCCGCTGGAGCCCGATGGCATCCGCGCCTTTGCCGAAGGCCTGGATGAAGTGCTGGTGATCGAGGAAAAGCGCGAATTCATCGAGCATCAGCTAAAATGGCAGCTGTATAACTGGCGCGAGAGCGTGCGCCCGCGCGTTGTCGGCAAGCATGACGAAAGCGGCGAATGGCTGCTGAGCCCCGACAATGAACTGTCACCCGGCGTCATCGCCCATGTGATCGCCGCGCGCCTGCAGCATTTCCACAACACCGATCGCATTCAGGCTGCACTCGCCTTCTTCCGCGATCAGGCCGGCAAATCTGCCGCGCATGTGACGCCGGTCAAGCGCAGCCCCTATTTCTGTTCCGGCTGCCCGCACAACACGTCGACCAAGGCGCCGGAAGGCCAGCGCGCCCTGGCCGGCATCGGCTGCCACATCATGGCGATGTGGATGGACCGCGCCGAAACCTTCACCCAGATGGGCGGCGAAGGCGTGACCTGGGTGGGCGAAGCGCCGTTCGTTGGCGAGAAGCACGTGTTCGCCAATCTGGGTGACGGCACCTATTTCCACTCCGGCCTGCTCGCCATCCGCCAGTCGATCGCGGCGGGTGTGAACATCACCTACAAGATCCTCTACAACGACGCCGTCGCCATGACCGGCGGGCAGAAGCATGACGGTGAACTGGGCGTGGACCAGATCGCGGCGCAGATGCTGGCCGAACATGCGAAGAAGGTGGTGATCCTCACCGAGGACCTTGATCGCTACAAGGGCGTCACCATCCCGCAAGCTGTTCGCCTGCTCGATCGCGGCGAACTCGAAAACATCAGCCAGGAATTCGCCGCCACGCCGGGCTGCACGGTGATCATCTTCGATCAGACCTGCGCCGCCGAAAAGCGCCGCCGCCGCAAGCGCAAGCAGCTCGTCGATCCCGCCCGCCGCATCTTCATCAATCCGTCGGTGTGTGAAGGCTGTGGCGATTGTTCGGTGCAATCCAACTGCGTTTCCGTCGAGCCGCTGGAAACCGAATTCGGCCGCAAGCGCCGTATCAACCAATCGAGCTGCAACAAGGATTACAGCTGCGTCAAAGGCTTCTGCCCCAGTTTCGTGACGGTGGACGATGCCGAGGTGAAGAAATCCAAGGCGGAATTCACCCTGGATGGCGTTGCCGATCCGGTGATCCCGGCGCCCGGCCATGGCTATAACATCATGGTCACCGGCATTGGCGGCACCGGCGTACTCACCGTCTCGGCGCTGCTCGGCACCGCCGCCCATATCGAAGGTCTGGCCAGCACCACCGCCGATATGGCCGGCCTCGCCCAGAAGGGCGGCGCGGTTTATGCGCATGTCCGCATCGCCGGGTCCAACGATGATCTCCTCTCCCCGCGCATCATGGCCGGCAGCGCCGATGTCGTGCTGGCCTGCGATGCCGTAGTCGCGGCTGACAAGCCGACCCAGACGCTGATGGTGCCGGAACGCACCGCCGTGATCGCCAACGCCGATATCGCGCCCACATCCGATTTCGTGCGTAACCGCGATTTCGATTTCCACAGCGCGCAGGTGGAACGCACCATCCGCAAGGCCAGCAACCCCAACGCCTGCGATTTCATCGCCGCCGATACGGTGGCCACGGCGCTGTTGGGCGATGCCATCGGCAGCAACATATTGCTGATGGGCTATGCCTGGCAGAAGGGCCTGATCCCGCTGAAGCGCGAGAGCATCGAAAGCGCCATCGATCTGAACGGCGTCGCCATCCCCTTCAACAAGAAGGCGTTTGCGCTGGGCCGCCTGCTCGCCACCCGCCCCGATCAGGTGCTGGCGCTGGTCGAAGCCACCCGCGGCCCGCAGCCGGAACCGCCCGCCACCTCGCTCGACGAGATGATCGCCCGCCGCGAAGCCGACCTGATCCTTTATCAAGACGCCGCCTACGCCACCCGCTTCCGCGCTCAGGTCGACAAGGCCCGCACTGCCGGCGGCGACGCCTTTGCCGAAGCGGTCGCCAAGAGCCTCTACAAGCTGATGGCCTACAAGGACGAATATGAAGTCGCCCGCCTCTACAGCGATGGCCGTTTCGAAGCGGCATATTCCGCCCAATTCGCCGGCGGCAAACCGCGCGTGCTGCTGGCCCCGCCGCTGATCACCCGCACCGATCCCGCCACCGGCCGCCCGAAGAAAATCAGTTTCGGCCCATGGATCTTCAAGGCGTTCGGCGTGCTGGCCAAGTTCAAGGGCCTGCGCGGCAGCAAGCTCGACATCTTCGGCTACAGCGAAGAACGCCGCCACGAACGCGCCGACATCGCGGCGTTTGAGGCCGACATCGACCGCCTCTGCACCGACGTGAACCCCGCCAACATCGGCCTCGCCATCGCCATCGCCAAACTGCCGATGGACGTGCGCGGGTTTGGCCCGGTGAAGGACAAGGCACGCGGCGAAATGCTCAAGCGCCGCGACGCGCTGTGGGCGAAATGGCCGGGGCTGGCGGCAAGGGCCGCCGCCTGATCTTGAGGTGAGGTTCTCGCCTCCGGCAGCAAGGGTCTTTCAACGCCAATCGGCGGCAGGCTGAAGGGCCTGCCGCCGAAAGGCGCGCTTGAAACTGTGGGCGGTGTTTTGGCGCCGCCCGGCAGGATCAGGCAGCGGTGGTCAGTGCCGCAATGCGGCGACGACGGGCCTGGAAGCCGACGAGGCCGAAGCCGGCGATCAGCATGGCCCAGACCGACGGTTCAGGAACGCCGCCGACGACGATCGCTTCCGGGTCGCTGGAGAAGCTGCCGGTGCTGTAGGCTTGGAACGAGCGCAAAGCGGCGCCCGGGTTGGCGAACAGCAGCGGCGCCAGCGAGGTCAGCGAAATCGACATGTCAAAGTCGCTGCCCGGCACGAAGCTCACGAAATCCGACGTGAACAGGATGGTCGAACCACCGCCGGTCGAACCGTTGTAGGCCGCGGCCGAAGCATTGGTCTGCCCCGAGACGCTGACATCGGTGAACGTGCCCGAGAGCAGGTTCGATCCAGCAGCGTAGTTGGTCCCGCCGATGGTGATTGCGCTGGTCGACAGGAACGAGAAACCGCCAGCGAGGCCCGGCTGGAGGGTGAAGACGCCGAAAGTCTGGGCCGGCGACGCCGTGCTGGACAGCAAGGTGAACGATGCCAGGACATTGGTGACGGACGCGGCAAGCGCCGGCGGCAGGAACGAGAAGCTGACCAGGCGGGAGCCCGGCACACTCGTCAGAGGATCAATGGTGTACAGCGAGCCGGTGGTGCCGCTGACATCGTCGGGAGCGCTGTTCTGGAAACGAACGCCGGACACGGAATTGATACCGGTGAAATTGGCGAAGGTCGTGAGCACCGCTTGCGCCGGCGCGGCGGATAGCCCGACCACGGCAAAGACCGTGGCCAATGCGAGGCGTGGAGATTTCAGCATGCACTTCACTCCATGAAATGGTGCCAGAACGAAAAAATTCGGCCGAAACGACCGCGTTCTTGTCCAGCGCCGCAAAATACCATGCAAATATCGTGCCAATTAAATATTAAGGGTTAACATATTATAAAGATTGAAAACGAATATTTCATCAATTTACGAATTAAAAAAATCTTTTTTCAATATTTAATTCAGATCATGAACATATCGTTCATATACAGAATGGATACAACAGAATCTATTCGGTTACATTGCATAGAAATAATATTTTTACTTATAATTATGGAACCTTTTTGATTTTGCTGAATCGGCTCGATCGTGAAACCGGCGGGGTCGGCCCGACCCCGTGTCGAGCATCAGCCGCAGGCCTTTGACGGCTTTCTTGCTGTCACCGGCCGTGACAGGGCGGGCGCGGCGGGCGATGGTGCTTCCGCTGGCTCTAGATAGCTTTCCGCGCGCCGGATCGCGTGTATCACTCTCGGCCAAACACTATGGTCTGGGGAGAGCCATGCACTACACGGAACTGGCGCAGGCGCGCGACGAGCTGACGGGGCCTGGGGGCGCGTTCGAGATCGCTCATGTCAACGTCAATGGCATCCCGGTGCGCGCCTATCGCCATGCGCTGCCCGATGTGCGGGCGCTGTGGCAATCAACGCACGCGTTCGCCGACCGCACCTACCTTGTCTATGGCGAGGAGCGGCTGACCTACCGCCAAGCCCATGCCCGTGTGGACGCCATCGCGGCCTGGCTGGCGGCGCAGGGCATCAGGCCCGGCGACCGGGTGGCGATTGCCATGCGCAACTATCCCGAATGGATGCTGATCTATTGGGCCTGTGTCTCCACCGGCATCGCTGTCGTTGGTATGAATGCGTGGTGGACGCCCGAGGAAATGGCCTATGCGCTGGCGGACTCGGCGCCCAAGGCCGTGTTCCTCGATGCCGAGCGGCTCGACCGCTACAAGGAAATCGCCGCGCCGCCGGCCGGCCTGATGCTCATCGGGGTGCGGCTGCGCGGGCCGGAACCGGGGGTGACGCCGTTTGCCGATGTGCTGGCGCACGGCGGGGCGGTGCTGGACGTTGCGATCGATCCCGATGCGGATGCCTGCATCTTCTACACATCGGGCACCACCGGCTTTCCCAAGGGCGCGCAGCTCACCCATCGTGGCTGCATCACCAATTTATTCAACATGCTCTATGCTGGCGCCTCGACGGCGCGGGCGGTGCAACTCGCCACCGGTTTGGAGCCGCCTGCCGTGGCGCCGGTACCCGTGTCGTTGCTGACGACGCCGCTGTTCCATGTGACGGCCAACAATTGCGGCGCCTATGCGACGACCGCGGCCGGCGGCACCATCGTGCTGATGTACCGCTGGGACGCTGGCGAAGCGCTGCGCATCATCGCCCAGGAACGCGTCACCTCCATTGGCGGCGTGCCGGTGATGGCGCGCGAACTGATCAACCACCCGGATTTTGCCAGCACCGACGTGTCGAGCCTGACGGCGATGTCGGGCGGCGGCGCCCAGGTGCCGCCCGATCTGGTGCACAAGATCGAGGACAAGGTGGCCAGCGCCCGGCCCAGCACGGGTTACGGCATGACCGAAACCTGCGGCATCATCACGTCGGTCTCCGGCGACTTCTTTGTCGACAAGCCCGACAGCGCGGGCCCCGCCATGCCCGCCTATGAAGCCAAGTGCGTCGATGATGCCGGCAACACGGTGCCGCCGGGCGAAATCGGCGAACTGTGGGTGAAGGGCGCCGCCGTCATCAAGGGCTATATCAACCGCCCGGAAGCAACCGCGGCTTCAATCACCGATGGCTGGCTGCACACCGGCGACATCGCCCGCATCGATGAAGACGGCTTCATCTTCATCGTCGATCGCAAGAAGGACATGGTGCTGCGCGGCGGTGAGAATGTCTATTGCGCCGAGGTGGAAGCCGCCATCTACCGCCATGCTGCGGTGGCCGAATGCTGCGTGTTCGGCGTGCCCGATCACCGGCTGGGCGAGGAAGTGGCCGTGGCCGTGGTGCTGAAGCCCGGTGAAAGCCTTGATGAGGCGGCGCTGCGCAGCTTTGTCGGCAGCCTGATCTCCAACTACAAGGTGCCGCGCCACGTCTGGTTCATGGCCGAAGCGCTGCCGCGCAACGCCAGCGGCAAGTTCCTGCGGCGCGAACTGCGCGACCGTTTGGCGAAGGACCTGCCGGAAGCGTGACCGGCGGCGCACTGTTTAATCGATGTTGAGGGCGAAGCAGCCGTTCTTGCCGATTTCCAGCGTCTTGCAGCCGTCGCGGGCTTCGTCGCGGGTGGGGAACGGGCCGACCTGCAGGCGGTAGTTGCTGCCGAATTTGCCGATCGTCGGGTGCAGGCCCTTGGTCGACTTCTTGTTTGCGGCGGCGAGCTTGGTCCAGGCCTGCATGGCGGTTTTCTGGCTGGGGTAGGTGCCGAGCTGAATGCGCCAGCCGGTTTCCTTGGGTTCAGCGGCCTTCTTGGCGGCCAGTTTCTTTTCGGCAGCGCGTTTTTCAGCGGCGGCTTCGGCGGCGGCGGCCTTCTTTGCCGCAGCCGCTTCGGCGGCACGGTTGGGCCGGGCGGTGGGGGGCGCCAAGGGGGGCGTGCTGGCGGCCGGGGCAGGTTGGCGCATCGGTTCGGCGGCAGCGGGCGCTGAATCTTGCGCCTCTTCGGTGTCGCCTTCGCCGGCATCGGCTTCGACGGATTTGAGCGCAGCGGCGTTCAAGGCAGCCGTGCTGGTGCCGGAAGCCGCTGCCGGCGCGCTGGCGACCACGATCGCCGGTGGCGGCGTGGTGACGGCCATCATCGGCGGTGGCTGGATGCCGGGCTGGAACTGCGCCGGGATGCCGCTGCCGTTGGCGAGTGCGGTGGCGATCTGCCAGCCGTTGGCGCGATCAAGCGGCTGGATCACCTGGGAAAGTTCATTCAGCGCCTTGGTGGCTTCGGGCAGGCCTTGCGCGGCGGCGCGCACCAGATAGGCATAAGCCAGCGGCAGGGATTTCACCGCGCCATCGCCGTTCCAGTGTACGATGCCGAGCACATATTGGGCGCGCATTTCGCCGCGATCCGCGGCGGCTTTCAGCCAGCGCACGGCTTCGGCTTTTTCGGTGGCCTGGAACAACAAGATGCCCAGATTGGCCTGCGCGGGCAAATGGCCCTTCACGGCCGCGCGGCGATACCAGTCGCTGGCGGTGGTCTTCTCGAGCGCGACGCCGCGGCCGAGTTTATAGGCCTGGCCCATGTTGAACATGGCATCGGCATCGCCATCCTGCGCGAAAGGCTGCCACATCGAGACGGCGGCATCCCACTTGCTGGCGCGCCACAGTTCAACGCCCTGGCGCACCGATGGCGGCGGCGGCGTGGCGCGGGCGGGTGCGGCGGCCACGGGGCGGCTGGCGCGGCCCTTCTTGCCCTTCTTCTTGCGGGCGGCGAGCGCCGGATCGCCGACCACCAGGGCCAGCACCAGCAGTGCGCCAATTGCCTTCAAACCCGCCAAACCAAGTCTCCGCCTTTGATTGTCATGCGCACGATGCCGGCGGTTGGCACACCATCAAATGGCGTATTGCCGGCTCCGTGAAATTTCCGTCCGTCGATACGCCAGGGGGCAGCTTCATCAAAGACCACAAGGTCCGCCGGTGCGCCGAGTTGCAGCGTTCCGGCGATGAGCCCAAAGCGGCGGGCCGGATTGAGGCTCAACATGGCCACAAGGCGCGGCAGATTGATCACGTCGTCGCGCACCAGGCCAAGGCCAAGGGCCAAAAGGGTTTCGGCGCCGGCCATCCCGGCGCGGGCATCGGCGAAGGGTTGGCGCTTGTCTTCCTGGCTTTGCGGATCGTGGCCGGAGGAGAGAATGGTGATCAGGCCGGCGCGGATGCCTTCGATCGACGCCAGCCGATCACGCTCATCCCGCAGCGGTGGGGACAGGCGGGCAAAGCTGCGGAAGCCGGAGACAGCCATGTCGTTGAGGAACAGGTGAGCGGGCGTGATGCCGGCCGTCACATCCACCCCGCGCGCCTGGGCAGCGGCAATCACGGCCAGCCCTTCGGCAGTCGTCACTTGGCGGATATGGAGCGCCGCGCCCGTCGCTTCGGCGAGGCGGCAATCGCGGCTGATGGCCAGCGCCTCCGCAAAGGCCGGCGCGGCGGCCAAGCCCAGCCGCGTCGCATATTCGCCGGCCGTGGCGACGGCACCGGCGGTGAGCGCGGGCTCTTCGGCGTGGCTGACCACGGTGAGGCCATGGCCGTGGGCATAGGCGAGCAGCCGGTGCATCACGCGGGCATCGGCGATGGCATGGCGGCCAGTGGCGACACCCACAGCGCCAGCGGCCTTGGCCAGGCCGATTTCGGCCAGTTCCGCGCCGTTCAGTCCGCGGGTGGCGGCAGCGAGCGGGTGCACCCACACATCCGGCTTGCCGGAACCTTGCGCATAGGCGACCAGTGCTGGTTCATCGAGCGGCGGCGACTGATCGGGCATCAGCACCATGCGGGTGATGCCGCCCGCGTTCGCCGCAGCGGTATCGGCCTTGAACACGCCGGCATCGATGATCCCCGGCGCCACCACCAGCCCGCGCCCGTCGATCACCGTGGCATCCGATGGCGGTTCGGCGTGGCCGATGCCGGCGACCTTGCGATCCTTCAACAGGATGGTGGCGATTCCGTCATGCCCGGTGGCCGGGCAGATGACGCGGGCGCCGGTGAGCGCGAGGGGAGCGGTGGGCGTCATTTCCAGCCCTCCACACCACGCCGCTTGCGGGTCAGCACATCAAGGCAGGCCATGCGCACCGCCACGCCCATTTCCACCTGTTCGGTGACGGCGCTGCGGGCGATATCGTCGGCAATCGCCCCGTCGATCTCCACGCCGCGGTTCATCGGGCCGGGATGCATCACCAGCACATCGGGCGCGGCCTTGGCCAGCCGGGCTTCGGTGAGGCCGTAGAAGCGGAAATATTCCCTCGGACTGGGCACATAGGCGCCCTCCATCCGCTCCGTCTGCAGGCGCAGCATCATCACCACGTCGGCGCCGGCGAGGCCGGCATCCATGTCGGTGAAGCTTTGCACGGCATAGCCATCAAGGCCGTCGGGCAGCAGGGTGGACGGGGCCACGGCGCGCACTTCGGCGCCCAGGCTGGCCAGCAGCTGGAAATTGGAACGGGCAACGCGGCTGTGCAGGATATCGCCGCAGATCGCGACGCGCAGCCCGGCGATGCGCCCCTTGCGGCGGCGGATGGTGAGCGCGTCGAGCAGCGCCTGGGTCGGGTGTTCGTGGCGGCCATCGCCGGCATTCAGCACCGGGCAATCGACCTTTTCCGAAATAAGCTGCACCGCGCCCGACGATCCGTGGCGGATCACGATCATGTCAGGATGCATGGCGCTCAGCGTCAGCGCGGTGTCGAGCAGGGTCTCGCCCTTCTTCACGCTGGAGCCGGAGACGCCGAGGTTGACCACGTCTGCCCCCAGCCGCTTGCCGGCGATTTCGAAGCTGAGCAGCGTGCGGGTGGAATTTTCGAAAAAGGCGTTGATCTGGGTGAGGCCGGCCAGACGATCATCCCGCTTGGCCATGCGGGCGCGATTCATGTCCACCCATTGTTCGGCTTCATCCAGCAGGAAGGCGATTTCCCACGGCTTCAGCTGGGCGATGCCGAGCAGATGTTCATGCGGGAACGGATGCGCGCCATCGGCAAGAGCGGGGTGGGAGGGAACACGCGCCATAAGGGCCACCCCTAATGGCATGGGCCGTGCCAATCAACCCGCGTGACGCCGCATCACTCGCCCCCTCAATCGCGGCGCCAGCGCAGGACGGGCAGAACCGAGGCAAAATCATCGCTCCACGGCGCCAGCCCCTTCTGGCTGCGGGGTGGGCGCCAGCCACCGCCGGCTGCCACCAGCGCATCAAGCCGGGCGGGATCGCGGGACAGCGCCACCCAGGTCGATCCAGCCGTGACCCAGCCCTGCCCGTCGCGGTGCGGCGCCGGCATCGCCAGCACCTGCACCCGCCAGCCGCCCGCCCGTGCCAACGCCGCCAGCACGGGTTCCAGATCAAGGAAACGGTTGGAAATGTGGACGAGCAGCAGGCCATCGCGCGCTAGCGCGCGGCCGTAGAGGCCGAAAGCTTCGCGGGTGATCAGGTGTAATGGAATGGCATCGGAGGAAAAGGCATCGATGGCGAGCAGATCAAGGCCCGCCGGCGGTGCCTGCGCAAGGGTGAGGCGTGCATCGCCGACAATGATACCCAGATCGGGTTTGCAGCGGCTGATGTAACTGAAGTCACGCCGGGCGATGGTGACAATCAGCGGATCAATCTCCCACGCCGTCCAGCGCTGGCCAGGCTTGGCATGGCAGACGAGCGTGCCAGTGCCCAGGCCGACGACGCCGATGCGGGCGTTGCTTTCCATCTGCGCCAACGCCCGGCCGATGCCGGATTCGCTGAGATAATAGGTCATCGGCGTGGTGGCGAGTTCGGGGCGCAGTGATTGGGCGCCGTGCATGGTGGTGCCGTGCAGCAGCGCCGTGTAGCCCGCCGCCGGACGAGCCGAGACGGTGTAAACGCCGAAAAAGCTGCGCTGGCGTTGGCCCGAAAGGCTGGTCTCCAGCTGGATGGCGCCGCCCAATGCCGCCATCAGGCAGGCCAGCGCCGCCGTGAAGGCCCAGCGCCGGCCCTGCAGTAACAGCGCCAACACGCCGGCTACGCCGACGCAGGCCATGCTGGTCCACGGCCAGGCCTGGCTGCGATCCAGGCCAACGCTGCCCAGTCGCGTCGCCGCCGCCCAACAGAGCAGCGCGACGAGCGGCAGCAGCAATAGCCACCAGCGGCCCTTCAGCCACATGCGGCCAGGAAGCAGCGCCGCCGCCGCCAGCAGCAGCAGCGGATGTTCCCACGGCCAATCCAGCGTGAGCGGTGCCAGCAGCGCGCAGAAAAGCCCGCCCAGCGCGCCGCCGATCGACGTCCACAGATAGAAGCTGGTGAGGCCGGCGGCCTCGGGGCGGTCTGCCGCCAGCGCGCCATGCAGGGAGACGGTGATCAGCAGCAACAGGGCCAGACCGGCAAGCGCAAACAGCGTCGCCACGCCGGGGCCGCTGCCGGCCAGGCACACCCAACTGCCCAGCAGCACCAGCGCCAGCGGTGTGGCCCGTTGCGCCAGGCCGGCGAGGCGCGGCCCCGCGGCAGAAAACACGATGACGAAGCTGAGCAGATAGAGCGCCAGCGGCACCACCCACAGCAGCGGCATCGCCATGATATCGGTGGTGAGATGGGTGGTGGTGGAGAGCAGCAGCGCCGACGCCACTGCCGCCAACAGCGCCCAGCGCAGCCGCAGCACCAGCGGGATGAACGGCCGGGGCACCGGCACTGCCGCCGCACCATCGCCCGCCGCAAGCCCGCACAGCGCCATCAGCGCTGCCAAGACGACAAAGCCGGCCGACCAGCCGATGCGCTGCGTTTCCAGCCCGGCCAGCGGCTCGACGAGCAAGGGATAAGCGATCAGCGCGGCAAAACTGCCGAGGTTGGAAGCGGCGTAGAGGAAATAGGGATTGGCGGCATCACCATCATCGGTGCGGGCAAACCAGGCCTGCATCAGCGGCGCCTGTGCCGATACCGCCAGGAACACCGGCCCGATCGAGGCCGCCAGCAAGCCGATCAGCCACAGCGACGGATCACCGCTGCCCGCGGCCGGGAACCACCCCGCCATGCCGATCGGCAAGGTGAGCGCGGCCGCGGCAAACAGGCCGAGATGCAGCAGCAGCTGCCGGCGCACCGGCAGCCGCTGCAACCAATCGGCATAGACATAGCCGGCCAACAGCGCCGCCTGATAGAACAGCATCGCCGTGTTCCACACCGACGGCGATCCACCCAGCACCGGCAGCACGATCCGGCCGAACAGCGGCTGCACCAGGAAAAGCAGGAAACTGCCCGAAAACAGCGTGGTGATGAACAAGGGCCGCAGTGGCAGGCGGCGGGCAGCAGCAGCGATCATGGCAGCAGCCCCGGCACCACCACGGCATAGCCCAGCAGCATCGCCAGCGCCGCCAGCGCCAGCGACAGTCCTGCTCGCCAGCCTGCGTGCCCGGCGGTGACCAGCACCACACACAGTTTCAGCAGCGTGTTGAGCAACACCGGCAACGCCAGGATGGTGCCCGCCAGACCGGGGGCGATACTGCCGCGCGGCAGTCCGCGCAGGGCGACGATGGCAGCATCGACATCCATCGCACCGGCCAGCGCCAGCGTTATGGCCACCCCGCTGCCGCCAAATCGCACCTGCATCCATTGGACGACCAGTTGCACAAGCGCCACCAGCACCGCAAAGCCCAGCGCCGGCAGCAGGGCAAAGGGGTTGCCCGTTGGTGCGTCGCCGGCAGGGGCCACGGCGGCGCGGCGGGCGAGCAACCAGGCCAGCAGCAACGCCACCAGCGCCGCTGGCCCCATCACGCGTGCAAAGCCGATCAGCGCAAAGGGCACCAGTAGGCCCACCAGCAGCCCGGTGCGCAGGAACATCACCGTCGATGCGATGGCGATGCCGGCGGCCAGGCGTGGGCGGGATTCAGGTTCCGTCTTGATCCGCTGCGCCAGGGCGGCGGTGACAGCCGTGCTGCTGTAGATCGCGCCCACTGCCGCCATCGCCAACACGCCGCGCTCCGGCCCCAGCCGCCGCCCCAAGACATAGCCGGCAAAGCTGATCGCGCACACCACCACCACCACCAGCCACAATTCGCGCGGGTTCCAGGCGTTCATCGGGCCCATGGCGCGATCCGGCAGCACCGGCCACAGCGCACCGGCGATCACTGCAAACAGCACGACCGCGTGGAAATCGGCTTCGGAAAGCCCCTCAATCCAGGCGTGAAGCCGCTGCCGCTGCGCCAGCAAGAAGGCGGTCACCACGGCCAACGCCAGCGCCGGCACCGGCAGGCCATGCCCAGCGAGCCAGCCCAGGCCCAGCGTGACCAGCGCGGCGGCTTCGGTAGTGGCACTGGGGGATTTGTCCCGCCGATAGCCGATGATCACCAATGCACAGCCCGCCAGCAGCAGCACGGCAGACACCGCCCAACCTTGCGTCATGCCAGCGGCAAAGCCCGCCAGCCCGCCGATCAGCCCGAACAGGCCAAAGGTGCGCAGGCCTGCCACCCGGCTGCCGGGCCGGGCGCTGCGCTGTTGCCAGCCGCGTTCCAGCCCGATCAACAGGCCGATGGCCAGCGGCATCACCAGCCGCGCCAGATCAGCGTTCGAAAGCATCGGCAACAGCCGTGCCGGGCGATGGCTTGCCGGTCAAGCATCGCCGCCGTAAGGCAGCGGCCATGGCCACCGCTTTCCGTCCCAAATGGGTGATCGTCATCGCCTTCTACAACGAGGCGAACTATATCGCGCCCACCGTCGCCTGCGCGCTGGCGCAGGATCGTGACGACATCATGCTGGTGTGCGTGGACAATGCCTCCAGCGATGCCAGCCCGCAGATCGTGGCCGATGCCATCGCCGGCAACCCGCGCGCTTGCCAAGTCACCGAAACCAACCAGGGCCACACGTTTGCGCTGCGCCGCGGCCTTGCCATCGCGCAGGAACTCGGCGCCGAAAACATCGCCTTCTGGGATGCCGATACCTTCTATCCGCCGCATTACATCAGCCGCGCCGATGCACTGCTGGGCGCCGATCCCCGCATCGTCGGCGTGCAGGCCTTTGACATCTATGGCCCCTTTGACAGCTTCAAGAACCGCATCGTCCGGCAGCGCATGGCGCTCACCGCCAGCATCCTCAGCGGCCAGGGCCACACCGGCACCTTCGGCCAGGCCTTCCGCATAGCGCCGCTGGTCGCCTGCGGTGGCCCCAAGAGCGATGACTGGCCGTTCGTGCTGTACGACCACGAACTGATCCATCGCGTGCTGAAACAGGGCCGCCTCACCCATGCCGCCGATCATGTCTGCTGGCCCGCCCCGCGCCGCCAGGTGAAGGGCCATGTGCGCTGGAACCTTGTCGAACGGCTCACCTATGCCCTCACGCCCTATGCGGTGAAGGACTGGTTTTTCTACGATTTCCTCAGCCCCCGGCTGCGCGCGCGCGGCATGTTCGAAGCCGGGCTGCGCGTGCGCGACTGGGAATAGGTCACACGCCTGCAACACGGCGTAGGCATGGCGGGCGCATGAAACGCATCCTCGCCCTTACCATTGCCCTGTTTGCCCTTCCAGCTGCCGCCGCGCCGCCGCTGCTGATGATCGCCATCGATGGCCTGCGCCCGCAGGAATGGCAGCGCCGCGACAACGGCCTCGATCTGCCCGCCCTGCGCGGGCTGGCAGCGGGCGGCACCAGCGCAGCGGTGACCGGCGTGCTGCCCACCGTCACCTACCCCAGCCACACCACACTGATCACCGGCGCCACCCCACGCCGGCACGGCATTGCCAACAACCTCACGTTCGATCCGCTGCGCGGCAATGCCGACGGCTGGTACTGGTATGCCAGCGACATCAAGGCCGATACGCTGTGGCAGGCCGCCAGCCGCGCTGGGCAGAAGGTGGTGAACGTCCATTGGCCGGTGAGCGTCGGTGTGCCGGGCCTCACGGCCAACCTGCCGCAGATCTGGCGCACCGGCATGCCCGATGACGACAAGATGATGGGCGCGCTGGCCACGCCCGGCCTGCTCGCTGCCCAGGAGGCTGAAGCCGGCCCCTACCCCACCGGCAAGGACGAGACGATCACCAGTGACGAAGGCCGCACCAAGCATGCCATCGCCCTGATGCGCCGGCTGAAGCCGGATTTCGCCACCGTCTACCTGACTGGTTTTGATCATGAGCAGCATGAAGCCGGGCCGGATTCACCCGCTGCCCGCGCCGTGCTGGTGCGCATCGATGTCGCCGTGAGCCAGCTGGTGGCCGCCGCCCGCGCCATCAACCCGCAGACGACCGTGGTGATCGTTTCCGATCACGGTTTTGCGCCCACGGCCCGCACCACCAATTTGTTCGTGCCGTTCATCAAGGCCGGGCTGATCCGGCTGACCGCCGACGGCAGCGCCATCGCCAGTTGGGATGCGATCCCGTGGATGGCCGGCGGCAGCGCCGCGATCCGGGTGGCCCGGCCCGACGATGCCGCGCTCAAGGCGCGGGTGGCGGCTGTGCTGAAGGACGTGGCGGCCGATCCCGCCGCTGGCATTGACAGGGTCATGGATGCGGCCGCCATCGCTGCTGCAGGCGGCACGGCAGACGCCGCCTTCTGGGTGAATTGCCAGCCTGGCTGGCTGATGGGCGGCAAGCTGGATGGCGTGCAGGGTGAGCCCACCAGCACCAAGGGCATGCACGGCTATTTCCCCGATGTGCCGGCGATGCGCGCCAGCCTGATCGCCAATGGCCCCGGCATCAGCGCTGGCCGCGATCTGGGCGTGATCGACATGCGTGCCATCGCGCCGGCCGTCGCCGCGCGGCTGGGCGTGAGCTTGAAGGATGCGGAGAAGCCGGCCGCCTTCTGACGCGCCTCCCCAAAGCGCCGGTTTCGCCCCATGCCCACTCGGGCCAAGGTGAGCGCAAGGGAGAACGGCGATGCAACTGGCCTGGAGCGCAGACGATCTGGCTTTCCGCGACGAGGTGCGGGCCTTCCTCGCTGCCGAACTCACGCCCGAACTCAAGATGGCCGCCGCCGGCATGACCAGCGTCTATGCGCCGCCCGATGTGGCGCTGGCCTGGCAGAAGAAATTGCATGCCAAGGGCTGGGTGGCGCCAAGCTGGCCAGTGGATGCCGGCGGCTGCGACTGGAGCGTGGCCAAACGCTATATCTTCGCCCGTGAGACCACCGAAGCCGGTGCGCCGCCGCTCTCCCCGATGGGGCTGGGCATGTGCGGGCCGGTGCTGCTGCATTATGGCACCGAGGAACAGAAGGGGCGTTTCCTGCCGCCGATGCTGGCCGGTGATGAATTCTGGTGCCAGGGATATTCGGAGCCGAACAGCGGATCGGACCTCGCCTCGCTGCAGATGAAGGCCGAACGCGACGGCGATGACTTCGTCTGCACCGGCCGCAAGATCTGGACGACGCACGCCCATTATGCGGACTGGATCTTCTGCCTGGTGCGCACCACCCGCATGGAAAAACCGCAGCTGGGCATCAGCTTCCTGCTGATCGACATGAAGACGCCCGGCGTTTCCGTGCGCCCCATCGTGTCACTGTCAGGCGAGCATGTGCAGAACGAGGTGATCTTCGATGAGGTGCGGGTGCCGGTGGCCAACGTGGTCGGCCGCATCGACGATGGCTGGACAGTGGCCAAGTACCTCATGGAGTTCGAACGCGGCGGCCATGCCTATGCGCCGTCTTTGGTGAAGCGGGTGGATACGCTGGTGGTGCACCTCGCCGAAACGGGCCAGGCGATGCCGGGACGCATCGCGGCCTTGCGCACCGAGATCGAGGCGCTGGATGCGCTGGAACTGCAGTTCAACGCCGGCCTGTCCAATGGTGCCGCGCCGGGGCCGATGGCCAGCGCGCTGAAGATCCTCGGCACCGAACTGAGCCAGCGGCTCACCGAACTGGAGGTGGAAGCCGCTTTGCCGTGGGTGGAGGCTTATCAGCCGCACCTCACCCTGCCCGGCGGCCCGGTGCCCGGCTTCACCGCGCCCGCCGATGGTCTGGGCGTTGGCCCGGCCTGGGCGGCAAAGGCCTTCCCCAAATATCTCAACGACCGCGCCGGCTCCATCTATGCCGGCACCAACGAGATCCAGCGCGGCATCCTCTGGCAATATCTGGCGCGGCGGAACGGATAGATCGGCTTGCACCCTTTTGGGTCGTCGCCCCGGGCTTGACCCGGGGCCCCGCTTTGTTGGCGCAGAAAAAAGCGGGGCGACGAGCAGTCCAATTGTTGTGCAATCCACGTCGGACCGGTCACGCCTTTAAATGGATCACCGCAACCGACTCCGCCAGCAGCGGCGGCAGCGGCAGGCCGGCGTGGGCCAGCCAATCGGCCGGGAAGGTCACGCCATCGCCTGAGAGGGTGTCGAGCAGCGCCGGTTCGCCGAAGCCCCGGTGCGGGGTGCTGCCAGCGCGGGCGAGCAGACGGGCGTGAACCGGCCCAGCGCCGGCCAGGAACGGCAGCGCCAAAGGCTGCGGCCGGCGATCCTGCGGCGGCGCGATACGGGTGACGAGCAGCAGCCACTCCCTGTCTTCGCCGCTGGCCTGCCACAGCAACCCGTCAGGCCCCTCGCCCATCACCAGTTGCTGCCCGTGCAACAAGTGTCGCCACTGCTTGTGGAACGCAATCCAGCTGGCCAGTTCGGCGCGCTCTGGTTCCGGTAGCTTCGCCGGGTCCATCTCCACCCCGAAATTGCCGGGCAGCGCCACGCCGGCGCGGAAGCCCAGCGACTGGCGGCGGCCGGTGGCATGGGCAGGGCTGGCGCCGACATGCGCGCCCATCAGTTCCGGCGGGAAGAAGGCCTGAAACCCGCGCTGGATGGTGACGCGGGAGACGGCATCAAGATTGTCGCTGGTCCAGAAGCGGTGGGTGAAGGCGGCAATGCCGGCGTCAATGCGCCCGCCACCGCCGGCACAGCTTTCGATCTCCACGTGGGGATATGCCGCCCGCAGCCGGGCGAGCAAGCGATAGAGGCCCTGCACCTGGCCCAGTCCGCCGGCAGGGGCAAGATCGCGGTTGTGATCCCATTTCAGGTAGGCAATCGGCACCTCGCTGAGCAGTGTGTCGAGCGCGGCGAAGAGATAATTCTCCACCTGTGGCAGCGACAGGTTCAGCACCAACTGGTTGCGCGCGGTGGGCTGCGGTGCGCCCGGCACATGCAGTGCCCAATCCGGGTGTGCGCGGTACAAATCACTGTCGGGGTTGACCATTTCCGGTTCGACCCACAAGCCGAATTCCAGCCCCAGCGCGTTGACGCCCTCTGCCAGCGGTTTCAACCCATCGGGATATTTGTGCTTGTCGGCAGTCCAGTCACCCAGCCCGGCGCGATCATGGTCGCGGCCCCGGAACCAGCCATCGTCCAGAATGAACCGCTCCGCCCCGATGGCCACGGCGGCGCGGGCGAGTTCGAGGATGCGGGCTTCGTCGTGGCGGAAGTAGAAGGCCTCCCAGCTGTTGAGATGCACCGGACGCGGGCGCATTTCGCCCGATGGCCAGTCCAGCCGCGCCCGCACCGCGCCGTGCATCTGCTGCATCGCGCCGTTGCGGCCCTGCCCGCTGACGGCCAGCAGCAGCGGCGGCGCGGCATGGCGCTCACCGGGTTCAAGAGTGAAGCCATCGGCCGCGCCAACCGAAAGGAAGTGCCGGCCCTCGTCGTCACGCTCCACGGCCAACGCGGCATCGCCCGACCACGCCAGTTGCGCTGCCAGCACCAGGCCCTGATCCCATCCGGCCTGTTGGCCCAGCAGGTAAAGCCCGGGCGGGCCACCATGGCCGGGCAAGCCACGCCGTGTCTCGCGTCGCCACTGGTGGGCGGGCAACGGTTCCACGCATTCCACGAATTCGGCAGCATGGCGGCCGCGCCACGACAGCATGCGATGAAGCCTGGCCGGCAACGGCAGCAGCGCACTGGCCAGATGATCGATCGTGATCGGCACCGGGCCATCATTGCCGAGCGTCGCGCTGATTTCGAAACCGCCGCCGGGGAGCAGGCGTAAAATCTGTTCGAGCAGCAGGCCGGTGTCGGCATCGTTGAGGGTGACACGCAGCGAGCCCGGTTTCGCCGCGACGTCCGTCACTGCCCAGCGCAGCACCCGCCCGGCGACCGACACCGCCAGCGGCCCGAACCAGCCGAGGCCGGGCGCGGTGGCAAAGGGCACATCTTCATCCAGGCTGAAGGTCGCCGCGCCGCGCGTGCTGGCGAGTGGCGGCAGGCCCGCCGCATCCACACGCTGGCCCAGGTGACGCCACAACAGCGTGTCGCCGGCCCGTTCAAGGACAAGGCTGGCTTCGGGGCTGTGGAGCGCAAATATCGTCACCGCGCCAGATTGGCGGCGCGGGCGATTCCGTCAACCCACCAGCAGTTTGCGCACGTCGCCGTTGCAGCGGAAGCTCTGGACGAACAGATAGACCGACAGGAACATCGCTCCGCCCAGAAAGGCGACCACAGCCAGCGCCAGGCCGGCCGACGAACCACGGTGCCGCCAACCGATATAGAGGCCGGACAGGGTGAGCATGAACAGGAAATCGAGGTTGAACTGGCCCTGCCAACCGCCGCCGGAAATGGCACCGAAGAAGGCGGGGAACAGGTTCGGTTCGGCCAGCAGCACCGGCGCAGTATAGACGGTGAGGCTGGCGAAGATGACGACGCAGAGCAGGCGGATGATGAGCATGGCGGTCTCCCCAGGATGGCCCAGCATCGTGCGGCGAAGGAGGCGTGGCAATTACCTGTCTGGTCAGTTTCCGCTGAAGCGCCCAGGCCGCTTCTCGCGGAACGCCGCCAGTGCTTCAATGAAATCCTCGCCTTGCGTCGCCAGCAGCCACTGATCGGCGTCCGCATGCAGCACGGCGGCGTGGAGCGCGCCCGACACGGCGTTGATGCTGCGCTTGATCATCTGCACGGCCATGGGCGGCAGCGCGGCATAGTCGGCAGCCAGGGCCAGCGCCCGCGCATCCTCGGCGCCGGCCGGCACGATTTCATCGATCAGGCCCCAACGCTCAAGCGTTTCGGCATCGAACAGCGCACCCGTCATCACCAGCCGCTTGGCGCGCGCCGGGCCGACCAGTTCGATCAGCGGCCCGAGCGCATTCCACATCAGGTTGATGCCGATCTTCACCTCGCCGTAGCCCAGCCGCGAACCCGCCGCCGCCACCCGGAAATCGCAGGCGGTGGCGATGCAGGTGGCGCCGCCGGTGGCCACGCCTTTCAGCGCCACAATAGTTGGCTGATCAATGCCCTGCACCGCCCGCATCACCCGCGCGCCCAGTTGCGCCGCGCGGCGGGCTTCGGCCAGCGGCGCCGGCGCCGCCAGCCGGCCTTCCATCTCGCCAATATCGGCGCCAACGGAGAAATCCGTCCCCTCCCCGCGCAGCACCACGGCACGCACATCGCCGCTCCCACGCAAACTGTCGGCAATCCGCTCCAGTTCGGCCAGCATCGCCTGGCTCAGCGCATTGCGCTTTTCCGGGCGGTCGAGGGTGATGGTGGCGATATGGTCCGCCACGTGCAGTGTCACGGTCATTTCAGCACTCCACCACGTTCACGGCCAGCCCACCCTGGCTGGTTTCCTTGTATTTGTGGCTCATGTCGATGCCGGTCTGGCGCATCGTCTCGATCACCTGATCAAGGCTCACGCGGCTCAGCCCGGGCCGATGCAGCGCCAGCCGGGCAGCGTTGGCGGCCTTCACGGCGCCGATGGCGTTGCGTTCGATGCAGGGGATCTGCACCAGCCCGCCAACAGGATCACAGGTCAGGCCCAGATTATGCTCCATGCCGATCTCGGCGGCATTGGCGACTTGCGTGGGCGAGGCATTCCAAACAGCGGCCAGCCCCGCCGCCGCCATCGAACAGGCCACGCCCACCTCGCCCTGACAGCCCATTTCGGCGCCGGAGATCGACGCGCGCTGCTTGTAAAGCAGGCCGATGGCGCCGGCCGTGGCGAGGAAGCGGCGGCGTTGTTCCGCCCCTTCGCAATAATGCTTCATCACGGCGGGCAGGATGCCAGCAGCGCCGTTGGTCGGCGCGGTCACCACCTGGCCACCGGCGGCATTTTCCTCGTTCACCGCCATGGCATAGACGTTGAGCCAGTCGAACAGCCGCTCCGGCTCGTTGGCGCTGCGGCCCTGCTGCAACTGCTGCCACAGCGACGGCGCGCGGCGTTCCACCTTCAGGCCACCGGGCAATATGCCTTGCGTATGCAGCCCGCGTTCGATGCAGGCCAGCATGACGGCAGCAACATGATCCAAGCCCGCCAGCGTTTCACCGCGCGGGCGGATGGCGTCTTCATTGGCCAGCACGATGGTTTCCAGGTTCTGGCCCGTCGCTTCGGCAATGGCCAGCAGTTCGGCGGCGCTAGAAAAGGGGTGCGGCACATCGCGGCCAGTCGCCACCTGATCGGCGGGGGCGGCCTGTTCCAGTTGGCGCCGGCTGGCGATGAAACCGCCGCCAGTGGAGAACCACTCCTCTGCGGCCAGCGTCTGGCCGCCAGCCAGCACGGCGAGGCGCATGGCGTTGGGGTGGAGCAGATCGCGCGTGTCGTAATCGAGGCTGATATCGGTGGCGGGATCGAAGGCGACACCCGCCAGCCGCCCGGACGTTTCCAACGCAGCCAGATCGCGCTCCGCCTGCGCCGCGTCGAATGTCTCTGGCGCATGGCCCAGCAGCCCCAGCGCCACCGCCCTCAATGTGCCGTGGCCATGGCCGGTGAAGGCAAGGCTGCCTTGCAGCGTCACCACCACCCGCGCACCCTCCGGCCAGCGCCGCCGCGCCAGCCGTTGGCCATAACGCAGCGCAATGCGCATCGGCCCCACCGTGTGCGAACTGGAAGGGCCAACGCCCACGCGGAACATGTCGAGCACCGAAAGCATGCTGCAATCGTGGACGAGCCGGAGCAGAGGGGCAATGGGGGGCCGCAATGCCTGCCGGAAACTCCAGCCTGTGCGGAGACGAAAGCTGCGCCTAAGCTGGTGCCATGGATGATGTGCTGATCGATCAAGTGAGCCGGCTGCTCGCCCACGAGGCGACGGACGCGCGCCTGCGCGCGGCGCATGCAGGCGGCCGAGCGGACGGCTGGGACGCCATCACCGCTGCCGGCCTGCCGTTGGCGCTGGCCAGTGAGGCGGCGGGCGGATTGGCGCTGGATGCGGCGACCGTGCTGGCCATCGCCCGCGCGCACGGCAAGGCCGGCGCGCCGTGGCCGCTGGCCGAAGCGATGATCGACGCGGCGCCAGACTGTCCGGCCGAGCTGTGGGCGCCGGCGCTGGCCACCGCCGAGATCGCCGGCCTCGCCGAAACCGTGCTGGCGCTGACCCTGGAGTGGACCCAGACACGCCAGCAGTTCGGCAAGCCGCTGTCGAAGAACCAGGCGGTGCAGCACAGCCTGGCGCAGATGGCGGCCGAAACCGCTGCAGCCGGCGCGGCGGTCGGGCTGGCAGGATTGGGGCTGGCGGGTGATAACTGGGCGATGGTCGCCGCCGGCAAGGCCCGCGCCAGCGAAGCGGCCGGCGTGGTCGCGGCGCTGGCGCACCAGTTGCACGGCGCCATCGGCGTGACGGCGGAGCATCGCCTGCACCTGTTCACGCGTGCGCTGTGGCAGCGCCGCGATACAGCCGGCAGCGAACATGATTGGCACTCACGGCTGGGGGCTGACGTGCTGGCGCGCGGCAGCCTGTGGCGGCTGGCGACGGATGAACCGCTGCTCGGTCTCGCCGAACCGGCCACGGCCGGTGATCGTTTCCGCTTTCCGGTGGTGGCCGAAACCGCCGCGCGCGCCGATTTGCGTGCCGACGTGCGGGATTTCCTGGCCGAGGAACTGGCCGCCCTGCCGGCGCAGGTGCGCGCCCACAGCTGGAACGGCCACAGCCCGGATTTCAGCCACAAGCTGGGCGAACGCGGTTGGCTGGCGATGACATGGCCGAAGGCGGTGGGCGGGCACGAGAAGAGCGCGCTCGACCGGCTAGTGGTGATCGAGGAATTGCTCGCAGCCGGTGCGCCAGTGGCGGCGCATTGGATCGCGGATCGCCAGACCGGGCCGTTGCTGCTCAAATTCGGCACGCCGGCCCAGCAAACGGCCTACCTGCCCGCCATCGCGCGCGGCGAATTGTTTGCCTGCATCGGCATGAGCGAGCCGGGGGCGGGATCGGACCTCGCGGCACTGACCACCCGCGCACGCCCGGTCGAAGGCGGCTGGCGGGTGAATGGGACCAAATTGTGGACCACCTATGCCCACAAGGCGCACGCCATGCTGCTGCTGTGCCGTACGGGTGAGGGCCAGCGGCATGAGGGCCTCAGTCAGTTGCTGGTGCCGATGGACAGCCCGGGCCTGAACCTGCGCCCGATCATCGATCTGATGGGCGAACATCATTTCAACGAAGTGCATTTCGACGATGTCTTCGTGCCCGCCGATGCGCTGGTGGGCAGCGAGGGCAATGGCTGGGCGCAGGTGATGAGCGAGCTGGCCTATGAACGCTCCGGCCCCGAACGCTTCCTGTCGACCCTGGTGCTGGCCGAGGAACTGGTGGCGGCGCTGCCCGAAGATGCGGCGGCGGCACATGCACCCATCGGCCGGCTGGCGGCGCATCTGATGGTGCTGCGGCTGATGGCGCGCGGCATGGCGGCGCTGCTGGAAGCCGGCGAGGACCCGGCACTGGAAGCGGCGATGGTGAAGGATCTGGGCGCGACCTTCGAACAGGCCATCCCCGAAATCGCCCGCAGCCTGCTGCCGTTGATGCCCGATCCGCCCGCATCGTTGCTGGCCACGCTGGACGCCACGGTGCACATAGCGCCGATGGTGTCGTTGCGCGGCGGCACCCGCGAAATCCTGCGCGGGATCATCGCACGCGGGCTTGGCGTCCGTTAGGAGACTGAAATGACCGACTATGTTCTCTACCACCGCGATAGCCACATCGTCACGCTGACGCTAAACCAGCCGGAACTGCGCAACCCGGTGTCGGACGATGACATGGTCGATGCCATCCTGGCGGCGTTGGTGCGGCTGGAGAATGACCCGGAGGCGCGGGTGGCCATCCTGACCGGCGCCGGCAGTGCCTTTTCCTCAGGCGGCAATCTCAAGAAGATGGCGAGCGGCGACGGGCTGGCCAGTGCGTCGTCGATCAAGACCCGCCGCAACTATCTCACCGGCATCCAGCGCCTGCCCCGCGCCTTTGCCGCGCTGGAAGTGCCGATCGTGGCGGCGGTGAACGGCCCGGCCATCGGTGCCGGCTGTGATTTGGCCTGCATGTGCGACATTCGCGTGGCCGGGGAGAGCGCCAAATTCGCCGAGAGTTTCGTCAAGCTGGGCATCATCCCCGGCGATGGTGGCGCCTGGCTGCTGCCGCACGTGGTGGGCCATGCCAAGGCCGCCGAAATGGCATTGACCGGCGACATGGTGGACGCCGCCGAAGCCCTGCGCATCGGGCTGGTGAGCAAGGTGGTGCCGGATGCCGAACTGCTGGACGCCGCACGCGCCTATGCCGCCCGCATCGCCGCCAATCCGCCGCAGGCCGTGCGCATGACCAAACGGCTGCTGTGGGAAGCACGTCAGGCCAGTCTGGAAACGGTGCTGCAGCTTTCGGCGGCCATGCAGGCGCTGGCGCACACGACGGTTGACAACAAGGAGGCGATGACGGCGTTTCTGGAAAAGCGTCCCCCGCAGTTCACCGGGTCGTGAATTCCCGGCGATGCAGGGCTGCCATCCCGATCACCACCAGGAAGGGCTGCATCACGAAGGTCGCAAAGCCAGCGGTTGCTGCCATGCCTGTGGGCCCGGCGATGGCCCGCCACGCCACTTCCAGGCCCAGCATCACGGCCGCCAGGAACAACGCATCGGATGACAGGCGGTGCAGGCGCAGGCTGGTAAGGCCCCAATCCAGCAAAGTCCGCGCCAGGCAATAGAAGATCAGCAGCCAGCAGATATTGCCGGCCAGATGGCTTTCATCCCAGCGTCCCAGAAAACTGCCAAGATGGCCCTGCACCACCAGCCACAATGCCGCCATCACCAGAAAGGCGCGCTGCACCCAAACAACGCCGCCGACGTTGGTTTCACGTTGGTCCATCTTGTCCGCCACCCGCAACTGCACACCAATACGGGTTATATTGTCGCCGTTTTAGGTCAATTTACGGTTAACGATCCAGCCAGTCAGCAATAACACTGATTTCATCTTCACCCACACGCGGTGGCGGGCGGCGCATGGTGGCCGGCGTCGCGCTGAGTTTGCCGGGAAAGGCCACGCTGGGGATATGGGCGCCGTCGGCCCGCACGAAGTCATGCACGACATTGCGGGCCGTGATGAAGGGATCGGCGAACACCTCGCTCACCTTGTTCACCGGGCCGGCCGGAACCCCGGCGGCGGCCAGCCGGTCGATCAGTGGCAGGCCGGGTTCATTGGCCACCAGCCGCTGCACTTCAGCTTCAATGGCATCGCGGTTGATCAGGCGGGCGCTGGCGGTGACGAAACGCGCATCCTGCGCCAGTTGCGGCACACCCATCAGCGTGCAGAAGGCGCGGAACTGGCCATCATTGCCGATGGCGATGATGATGGTGCCATCGGCGACATCGAACGTCTTGTAGGGCACCACTGTGGGGTGCCGGTTGCCCAGCCGGCCGGGATCAACCCCGCCCACCAGCCAGTTCATTGCCTGATTGGCCAGGCAGGCAATCTGGGTGTCGAGCAGGCTGATGTCGATTTGCTGGCCCTCTCCGGTGCGCTCGGCATGGCGCAGCGCGGCCAGGATGGAAATGGTGGCATAAAGCCCGGTGGTGACATCGGCCATGGCAACGCCGGCCCGCAAGGGCTGGCCGCCCGCTTCGCCGGTGATGGCCATGAAGCCGCCCATGCCCTGCGCCACGAAATCATAACCGCCGCGGCTGGCATAAGGCCCGGTCTGCCCGAAGCCGGTGACGGAACAATAGACCAGGCTGGGCTTCACCGCCCGCAGGCTCTCCCAGTCGAGGCCATATTTCTTCAGGCCGCCCACCTTGAAATTCTCGATGACGATATCGGCCTTCAGCGCTAGTTCGCGCAGCAGCGCGGCGCCTTCGGACGAGGCAAAATCGACCGCGATGCTGCGCTTGTTGCGGTTGGCGGCGAGATAATAGGCGGAGGTGCCGATCTCGTCCTGCCCGTCCGGCCCTTTCAGGAAGGGTGGGCCCCAGGCGCGGGTATCGTCGCCGCGGCCCGGCACTTCCACCTTCACCACATCGGCGCCCAGATCAGCCAGGATCTGCGTGCTCCACGGCCCGGCCAGCACACGCGAAAGATCGAGCACACGGATGCCGGCCAGCGCGGCGGGAGCGGTCATTTCAGTCATGATCTGGAGGTAACCGGAAAAAGAAAACGGTGCCAGCCCGCAAGGACTGGCACCGCTCCTAGCCCCCGACCGGGGTTAGCCGTTGCTGAAGGGCGATTGCCCCGATCTGGAGAAATTTGCCGCGATCGTGACGATAAGCACCCGTACGCGACTGACTCCCCCTAATCACACTCAGTTCTCTGTTACCAAACTATGAAGGCCCAAGAAAGCGGAAAGAAGTTAACAACTTGGCACAGAGGTAATCAGACCCTTTCAAAGATGGCGGCCAGTCCTTGTCCACCGCCAATGCACATGGTCTCCAATCCAAAACGGGCCTTTCGTCGCTGCATTTCGTGACACATCGAAGCCAATATGCGGCCACCGGTTGCGCCGATCGGATGGCCAAGACTGATGCCTGAACCGTTGACATTGAGCTTGTCGGGATCGTGCCAACCCCAGCCCTTCAACACCGCCAGCACTTGCGGCGCAAAGGCTTCGTTCAATTCGACCAGATCAATATCATCCCATTTCATGCCCGTGCGCGCGAACAACCGCTCCACTGCTGGCACCGGGCCGATGCCCATGCGCGACGGATCGCAACCGGCCGCCGCCCAGCCCGTCAGCCACGCCATGGGTTCAAGGCCCAGCGGCTCCAGCAGCTCTTCGGCCACCACCAGGCAGGCGGATGCGCCGTCGTTCTGCTGGCTGGCGTTGCCGGCCGTCACCACGCCGTCCTTCTCGATCGATTTCAGCAGCGCCAGGCTTTCCGGCGTCGCATCGGCGCGGATGCCCTCGTCGGCGGCAAACAAGATGGGCGGGCCCTTCTTCTGCGGGATTTCCACCGGCACCAGTTCATCGGCGAACTTGCCATCCGCCCAGGCCTTGGCGGCGCGCTGGTGGCTTTGCGCCGCATAAGCGTCGCATTCTTCGCG
>Ga0164292_10000595_pt1 | contig 28573 bp, 21 predicted proteins | sample GEODES117metaG_FD_111486 | JGI IMG/M metagenome (GOLD analysis project Ga0164292, IMG submission 111486) | Eutrophic lake water microbial communities from Lake Mendota, Wisconsin, USA - GEODES117 metaG | ecosystem: Environmental > Aquatic > Freshwater > Lake | place: USA: Lake Mendota...
CGCCAGAGCATGCAGGTTTGCAGCAGGTCGTAGTCGCAACACCGCCACAGTAGCTCAGTGGTAGAGCACCCGATTCGTAATCGGGCGGTCATCGGTTCAATCCCGATCTGTGGCTCTTCAGTAGATCATTCGAATCCCCGGTCAGCCTCGCTGGCCGGGGATTCGTGCGTTCAGGGCGCGTCGGGCCAGGGAACGTCTTCCAGCCCCGGACCGGCCGCGGAGCGGCTGACCGCGCCTCCGGCGCTCGGTGCGGTACTCACCCGCGCCTGCGTGCCCGTGGGCCAGTCGATCACGTCCAGCGCGCAGTCGCCCAGCGAGAACGGCGGCACCGGCGCGTCGGTGCGGATGGTGGTGAGCTGCCGCATCAGCCGCGCATGCTCGTGCTGCCCGGCCAGCTTCGCGGTCACATCGCGGTGACTCACGAACTCGCTTGCCTCGAGCGCCTTCTCGAGCGACTGCCAGCGGCGCAGCAGCTTTGCGGCGGTGTCCTTGCCGATGCGAGCGATCCCGGGGATGTCGTCGCCGTCTTCACCGCACATGGCCTTGAAGTCGGGGAGCTGCGCCGGCGTCACGCCAAAGCGGGTGTGCACATCGGCGGCCGCCCACTTCCGCACGCGTAACCCGTCCGTGCCCTTGCCCATGCCCACGTAACTCACCACCTGCACGCGCTCGCTCACGAACTGCAGCAGGTCCGAGTCGTTCGACAGCAACGTGACCGGCAGGTCGGCGTGATACATGGCCATCACCGACGCCACCACGTCGTCGCCCTCGAACCCCTCCACACTGAGGCTCACGAGCCCCGCCGTTTCGAGCGCGGCGCGGATGGGCGTCACCTTCGCGCGGGTGCTGCCCGTGCGGCGGTGCTTGTAGCTCGGGAATAGCGCGTGCCGGAACGTGGGCCCGTCGTGATCCCACGCCGCCACAACGTGCGAGGCTTGAATGTCGAGCGCGGTGCCGCGCGCCATCTGACACCAGAGCCGCACACCGGCCACCGCGTCGTCACCGGCCACATGGGCCGCGCGCGCCGCGAGCGACTGGGCGTCGATGACGAGCAGATGCGGAGATGGGTTCGGCGAAGCTTGTGATGCAGACATGGCCTGAACGTACTCGCCCGATACACATTGCGCGCATGGTTTCGCCGACCCCCGCCTCGCCATCCCCGCGCTACCGCCATCTGGTGCTCGCGATGCTCGTCCTCGCGTACACCTTCAACTTTCTCGATCGGCAGATCCTCGGCATTCTCAAGGAGTCGATCAAGCGCGACCTCGCCCTCACCGACACGCAGCTGGGGCTCATGGGCGGCCTCGCGTTCGGGTTGCTCTACAGCACCGTGTCTGTCCCCATTGCGTGGCTCGCCGACCGCGTGAGCCGTACGTGGATCATGACGGGGGCGGTGGCCTCGTGGAGTGCCTTCACCATGCTGTGCGGTGCGGCCACCGGGTTCTGGTCGCTATTTCTCGCGCGCGTAGGCGTGGGGCTGGGCGAGGCCGGTGGCGTGGCGCCGGCGTACTCGCTCATTGCCGACTACTTCCCGCGGGAGCAGCGGGCGCGGGCGCTGGCGGTCTACTCGTTCGGCGTACCGCTGGGCTCGGGCGCCGGGATCATGTTCGGCGGCCTCATGGCGGCGTGGGTGGATTGGCGTTGGACCCTGCTCAGCGTGGGCGCGGCCGGCGTGCTCTTCGCCCCGCTGTTCAAGTGGGTGGTGAAGGACCCGGTGCGCGGGGCGCTCGACGGAGCGATAGACGGTGCCACCGCGTCGGCCGTTCCGAACGCGCCGCCGTTTGCGGCCGTGGCGGCGCTCGTGCTGCGTACGCCGACCTTTTGGCTGCTGGCGCTCGGTGCGGCCTGCTCGAGCATCTGCGGCTACGGGCTCGGCTTCTGGTTGCCGAGCTATTTCATGCGCAGTGCGGGGTTCACGCTGGCGCAGACGTCGGTGTACTACGGGTGCATTCAGCTGTTCGGCGGCCTCGCCGGCCTCTGGCTGGGCGGCGTGATTGCCGACCGGTTGGGGCCGCGTGATCGCGGCGCGTACGCGCGCACGCCGGCGGTGTGCTATCTCGTGGCGCTGCCGCTGATGCTCGCGGCGATGCGCACGTCGAACCCGGTGGTTGCCTGGGTGCTCTTTCTCATCCCCACGGGGCTCAACCTCGCGTGGATGGGGCCGGTGATGACGGCCGTGCAGCATCTGGTGCCCGCGAGCATGCGCAGCACCGCCAGCGCCCTGTTCCTGCTGGTCATCAACCTGCTCGGACTCGGCGTGGGGCTCTGGATCTTCGGGTTCCTCTCCGACCGCTTGGCGCCGGTGTACGGCACCGAGAGCATGCGCTACGCGATCACGTACGGGCTGTCGTTCTACGCCGGCGCCGCGGTGCTGATGCTGCTGGCGTCCCGCCGGCTGCCGCGCGACTGGGTGGACGCGGCGGCGTGAGGGACTCGGGTTGCCCGTTGTCACGGACGTGTCCGGGCACTACCTTCCACTTCATATCGCGGGCGTAATTCAGTTGGTAGAATGCCAGCTTCCCAAGCTGGACGTCGCCGGTTCGAGTCCGGTCGCCCGCTCTGATCGAAAACGCAAACGGCGGTCTCCACGTGGAGGCCGCCGTTTCGCATTCGTTATCGACGGGCGACGCGAAACACAGGTGCGCGCCGACCAGGTGTTACATAAAGGGATTGAAAAGGGGTGTCGAGATCGGCAGATTTATCAAATGTCCGAGACTTCGGCGGTTCTACGTACCATCGCATCGACGCTACGCGAGGCCCGTCGCAATCGACGGATGCCCATCGCCGAACTAGCCGCCAGTGCTGGAGTAAGCCCACGCCTCGTGAGCGAGTTCGAGCAGGGAAAGCGCCCGAATGTTTCGCTCGAGACGGCGCTGCGCCTGCTGTCGCTTGTGGGGGTGTCCGTTCACCTGCACCGTACGGCAGCAATGGGCGATCCAGAGCTCGCCCGCGCGCAGCGCGCTGCGCAGCGCCGAAGCCGCTGGACCGGCTCGCTTTCTACTCTTCAGGCTCAGGTTGATCCCTCGCCCCCGTCGCCGGCGACAGCGCGGCTCGGCGCAGTGGCAAACGCTTCCGCGCTCGCGACCGCGCTGCAACGGGCGGCGCGCTCACCGCGCCAGTGACGCCGGCGGGCGAGGGACGCCCGAACCAGCCGTCCGCCGCGGAGTTTCCGGTGGACTTTATGGACTTCGTGCACTCGCTGAACGCGAACGGGGTGGAGTACCTGCTTGTTGGCGGCTATGCCGTGGGCGTACACGGCTACATACGGGCGACGGTCGACATCGACTTTTTCTATCGCCGCACGCCGGATAACGTGACGCGGGTGCTCGCCGCGTTGGCAGACTTCGGGGCCCCGCCTCTAGTGCTCGATCGAGCCCATCTCGAGGCGGCGAATACCGTCACGGCTTTTGGAGAGCCGCCGAGCCGCATCGACCTGCTTTCCGAACTCTCTGGCGTCACCTTTGAAGAGGCCCAAGACGGGGCACTGCATCTGCCGATCAACGGAGAAGTGCTTCCGGTCATTGGACTCGGCGCTCTGCTTGCCAACAAACAGGCGAGCGGCCGGCCGAAGGATCTATACGATCTCGTACAACTTGGCGGTGCACTCGATGCTGGGGCGTCCGAGTCCCGCTAAACAACAGCGGGCAAGCAAGCTGAATGTCTAGCGCGCTCCCGCTACGTAACTCCGGATGTAGTCCACTTCCACGCGGAAGGGACCATCTCTGCCGTCGAGCATGTAGAGGCCCACGCTCTGGATGCGCGTGAGGTCGATCGGCGGCGCGTTCACGGGCTGACCGAAGATGCTGTTGCGCAACGCGCTGAAGGGCACGCGCACCACCGTCCACTCGGCGGTGGTCGGTACCGGCGCCCGACGCGACACGGTGCGCCCGAAGCGGCGCTGCCCGTCATCGAGCTCCACTTCGAATGGGCGGCCGCTGCCGCGAACACGCAGCTCGAGGCCGTCCTCGCCTGTGAGGTCGACATTCCGGCGGGCGCGCACCGAGGTGAATCCGCCGCCCTGCGTCACCAGCGTGCCCGTGAAGCGGAGCGTGCCCGCTTCGACGGCGACGCCCCCCAGAGAGCGGCCCCCCATCACGCCATCGTTGACCACGTACCACGCGGCCTCGTCGGCCCGATCGAAGGTGAAAAGCGTCACCGCCATGGGTGCATCCTGCAGAGGGAGACGGGGCCCCGCGCTGAGGAGCAGCAGCAGGACGGGGAAGTGCCACGGACGCATCGGACTCACGCCTGGTCGAGAGGGACTCGCACGACGAAATCACGGGCGTCCCGGTCGCCCGGGCAAGGGCCGCGCGGCAGGCTTCCCCACCGGGCACGGGTGGTGGCCGCGAAGTCCGCGCTTGCGCATTGGCCCGCCGGAGCGGGAATTCTCTCCATGTCTCTCCTCCCCAACGCCTCGGCCGCGCGCGCCCTCCGCGCTGCCGCCGCCCTCGCCGTGCTCGGTGCGCCGAGCCTTGTCTTCGCCCAGACGGCCGCCGCCCGCGACACCGTCATCGCCATCGCCAAGCCGCTCCGCCCGCTGCCCGCCGAAGACCAGAGTGCGGGCGTGACGCGCTTCTCGTTCATCGCCTACGGCGATACCCGCGGCCGGCGCGATGGAACCGCCGAGCAGTACGAGCACGGCCTGGTGGTGGACGAGATGCTCCGCACCATCACTCGCCTCGAGAAGGGGCCCGAGCCAGTGCGGTTCGTGCTGCAGAGCGGTGATGCGGTGGTGAACGGCCGCGATCCGAAGCAGTGGAACGTGAGCTTCGTAAGCCTCATCAACCGCATCACCACCGCTGGCGGCGTGCCGTACTTCCTCGCGCCGGGCAATCACGATGTGACCTCGGCCGGTGAACTCGAAAATCCGGGGCGCAAGGAAGGACTCGCAAACTACCTGCGCGCGGTAGGCGCACTCATTCCGGCCGACGGGGCCACACGGCGCCTCAGCGGCTATCCCACGTACGCCTTCGGCTACGGCAATACGTTCGTGATCGCCTTCGATTCGAACATCGCCGAAGACTCGGTGCAGTTCATGTGGGTGCAGCAGCAGCTCGAAGGGCTCGATCGCACGCGCTATCAGCATGTGGTGGTGTTCTCGCACCACCCGGCCTTCTCGTCAGGGCCGCATGGCGGCGCGATTGTGGAGCGACCCACGGCCGCGGTGCGGGCGCGCTACATGCCGCTCTTCCGCAAGCACAAGGTGCGCCTGCTGCTCACCGGTCACGAACATCTGTTCGAGCACTGGGTGGAGCGCTATCGCGATGCGAGCGGCGCACCGCAACGCCTCGATCATGTGGTGAGCGGCGGCGGTGGCGCGCCGATCTACACCTATCAGGGTGAACCCGATACGCGTCCCTACATCCGCGCCGCCGGCGCCGATTCGGTGCGCCTCACGCATCTCGTGAAGCCCGGCATGCACACGGGCGACAACCCGTATCACTTCCTCGTGGTCCACGTGAACGGCAACGAGCTGTCGTTCGACGTGGTCGGCGTCGACTGGGGGCGTGATTTCCAGCCGTATCGCACCGCGCGCACCGTGTTGAGCGATTCCACCAGGCGCTGACGGGACGCAGCACACGCCCGTCGCACCGGTGGAATCGTTCTTCAGGGTGCCGAACTCCGGTCCGCTGTCTTGTTCAAACCGAGTTCCTTGCCCTACCGAAACACGGTGAGCGCATGCGCGACGATGGTCAGACCGTGAAGCTGATCACGCCGCCGTTTACGGTGACCGGATAGTTGCGGAGCGGTGCCGAGGCTGGACCTGTGGCAACCTGCCCGCTGGTGCGGAAGCGGGATCCGTGGCAGTCACACTCAAGCAACGACGTGCCGTTGTTGAAGCGGGCAAGGCCACAACCGCTGTGCGTGCAGGTCTTCGACAGGGCCACAAAGCCGTTCCCGACATTGATGACAATGGCATCGACGGCCGAGAGGATCACGAATTGTCCAGCGGTACCGATGCCAGCCAAGGTGGCGTTGATCGATACCGATGATCCACTGATGGTGACGCCGGCTTGCGCGGTGCCGGCGCCTCCTCCGCCAGGCGGTGTCGTCCCACCGCCCGGTGTGCTGTTACCGCCCTGCGGGGCGGTGGTTGCCCCGCCACAGGCGGCGGTCAGGGCCGCTGCGACAAAGTAGGCTGCGGTCGTCCCGACAAAGGTGCGCCGGTCAACGGCGTCAGCGGCTGGATCGTTGCTCATGGCGTTTGGGCTGGAGGTGAGAAACCGATGACGACATGGTGCCAACAAGTGACCAATCGGTACGGTTCCTGATGGCGTCCGCCGTTGGTGAAACGGGGTTTCGGCGCTACACCACCGCGTGCTCCTGCTCGAGACAGATCGTGGCCGCAAGCAATCCCTGCTCCAGATCGGCCCACAACGCATCGGGTTCCTCGAGGCCAACGGAGAGGCGCAGCAGGCCGTCGGTGATACCCTCGGCCGCGCGCACGGCGGGATCCAGCAAACGATGCGTGAGGCCGGCGGGGTGCTGAATGAGCGAATCGGTGGAGCCGAGGCTCACCGCCGGCGTGATCACCTTCAGGGCCTTCATGAGCGCGACGGCGCAGTCATGTCCGCCGCGTACTTCGAAGGCGATCAGCGAGCCGGGCCCGCGCATCTGTCGGCCCACGAGTCCGGTGGGGTCGCTACCGTCGTGTCCGGGGAAGTGCACCTGCGTCACCATGGGGTGCGCGGCCAGACGCGCCACGAGCGCCTGCGCGTTCGCCTGTGCCAGCCGCACACGCATGGGCAAGGTGGGGAGCCCCCGGAGCAGCAGGAACGCCGCGAGCGGGTGCAGGATGCCTCCCGTGAGAATGCGCACCTGCCGCAAGCGCCGCGCGTACGCCTCGCTGGTGGCGATTACACCGGCGACCACATCGCCGTGACCGCCGAGGAACTTGGTGGCGCTGTGCATCACGAGCGCCGCGCCGAGTTCAAGCGGGCGTTGCAGCACCGGCGTGGCAAAGGTGCTGTCCACCATCACCGGTACGTCGCCGGCAGCGTGCACGATGGCGGCAATGTCGTGCAGGGCGAGGGTCGGGTTGGCGGGCGTCTCCACCAGCACGAGCGCGGTGTCGCTGCAGAGGGCGTCACGCACCTCGTGTGCGGCCGCAAAGGTGACCCGCACCGGCAACAGGTTCGCCGTGAGCAGGTGATCGGTGCCGCCGTACAGCGGACGCACCGCTACCACGTGCCGCCCGCTCGCCAGTGCCAGCAGCGCGGCCGACAGCGCCGCCATGCCCGAGGCGAAGGCCACACACGATTCGGCGCCCTCCAGCTGCGCCACGGCCTGCTCCGCGCGGGCGACCGTGGGGTTGTGGAGGCGCGCGTAAATGGCGCTCCCCTGCGGGAGCCCTCCAGCGGCCATCTCGTCGTAACTGGCAGTGCCGGCATCCGGGTCGGGCACGGGGTACGTGCTCGAGAGATCGATGGGCGGCGCGTGCACACCCAGCGAAAGGAAGTCTTCGCGGCCGGCGTGGACGGCCAGTGCGTCGAGGTACTGCGGGCCGAAAGCGGGGGCAGGTGAGCGCATGTCGACGGCTCCGGGGGAGTGTGAGGCGAATCCTTGCTGTGCCTGTCTCTTTAATGGTAGAATTTTCTTCTTATGAAGCCAGATCAGCCGAAGAGAATTCGACAGGACGCCGAGGAAAGCGCGGTCGACCGAATAGATCGCGCCATTCTCGTGGCCCTGCAGCAGAATGCGCGGCTCTCGAACAAGGAGTTGGCCGCGCGTGTGGGGCTGGCGGAGTCGAGCTGTCACGAGCGGGTGAAACGCCTGCTGCGCTCCGGGGTCGTGCGCGGCTTCCATGCCGAGGTAGATCCGCGGGTACTGGGGGCCGGTCTGCAGGCACTGGTGGCGGTGCGGCTACAGCGTCACACGAGTGCCGAGGTGGCCTCGTTTCGTGAGGCGATGCTCGCGCTCGACGAAGCCGTACAGGTGTTCCACGTTGCCGGCGCGAACGATTTTCTGGTGCACGTGGCGGTGCGTGATTCCGATGCGTTACGCGATCTGATTCTCAGCGCCTTCACGGCGAGACCCGAAGTCTTGCACGTGGAGACGTCGCTCATTTACGAACAGCTCCGGAAGTGAGCGCGTCCTAGTGGTGAGCGGCGGCGGTGGCGCGCCGATCTACACCTATCAGCGCGCGCACCGTGTTGAGCGATTCCACCAGGCGCTGACCGAGGTCCTTTCGGCATGTGTCGCACAACAGTTGCCGCCGCGCGGGTCGGCGCGCACCTTCTCTGCGACACTTTCTCCCGCTGAACACGATCCGGAGTGTATGTATGGCCCAACCGAATCCGTCCATTGTCCGGGGTGTACGTCTCGCCCTGATCGTCACCGCCGCCGCCCTGGTGGGCCCGTCTGCAGCCGCAGCCCAGAGCGGCAAGTGGGTGGGCACCGTGAGCACGCTGCGCTCCGCTGGCGGCTCGGCCGACATCACCATCGAGCCGCGTGGTGAGAAGCAGTCCCGCGTGCGCGTCACCGTACGTAACGTGAATCGCGATATGCGTATCGCGTGGGACATCGTTGCCGGGCAGTGCCGCGACAACGGCGCGCCCATCGCGCCGCAGGCGGCCTTCACGCAGCTGCAGAGCCAGATGGATGGCGGCGGGTCGGCTACGGCCAACGTTCCCAAGCTCACGTCTGGCCAGCCGTACTACGTGCGCGTCTTCGATCCGCAGGTGTCTCCCACGGATGACAATGTCTGGGGGTGCGCGAACCTGGCCGAGAAGCCCTGATCGCCGGGAGCACCCTGAAATACGAAGGCGCCGGCCTCCATCGATCGGAGGCCGGCGCCTTTTGCATGCCGTAGTGCGGCGTCCGCTCAGGGACGCATGGCGTTCGGCAGCTGCGCGGAGTTCTGCGTGTCCTCGAGGCCGCCGAAGGTGTACCAGGGGAAGCCGCGAGTAATGAGCTCACGCCCGACGACCGGGATGTGCAGCGGCGTTCCCGGGAGGAGCCGACCCCAACCGCGCGCGTCGAGATAGTGCGTGTAGCCGTCGTACGGGAAGAGCTCCATGCGCTTCTCGTACTGGATGGCGTCGAAGAGCGTACCGCAGCTGCCGTCGTCACGACGCGGCACGCAGTCGCGACCGGCCGGCGGGCCGTTGGCATCCACCGGACGGAGACCGGCCGCCACGCGTGTGGGGTTGATGATCGCGGCCGCCTCGGCGCCGCGTCCGAGCCGCCAGAGCGCCTCGGCACGGATGAACTGCATCTCCTGCACCGAGATGACCGGTACGAAGGTCCGGCTTCCCGAGTCGGCCGCCGCGTTGAGGTAGCGCACGTGCCGGTACTGCGACGTGAGATACGCACCGTTGGCGGCGCTCGACATGGTCGAGGTCACGCGGTTGATGCGCCCCACACCGGTCATGGGCACCGGGAGGGTGGTGTTGCTGATGCGCCGGTCGGGGGTGAAGATCTGGATCGAGTTCCGCGTCGCCACCGTGCGGTTCAACCACTGCTGGTAGGCGCCCGATGTGTCGGCCGGGCCCACGTAGCGGGTGGAGAGGCGCAGCGTGCTCTGCGCAAAGGAGTTGGTGATGTAGGTCGAGGCCGTGCCCGCGACGGCCGGGTCGGCGATCAGCCCGAAATCACGCGTGACCGTGGAGTCGAGACGGGCCAGCACGGCCGCCCAGTTCACGGCGGCACGCTGCTGCGGCGTGCGCGGTGAATAGACATCGGCGCGGACCAGATACGACTGCATCACGCGAACGAGTTCGTCACGGGTGGTGGGGCGCCCGTTGATGAAGAGCGTGGGCAGCGTGAAGTCGGGGACGCGCCGCGCCTCGGCGATGGCCGCCTGCAGCTGCGCCTTGGCGTTGGCGAGCACCTCGGGCCACGGGGTGAAATCCTGGACGATGGCGTTGAAGCCCGGCGTGATCGTGTCCGTGACGTACGCCTTGTCGTGCAGCAGCGCGAGCTGCAGCTGCGACACCGCGACGACGAAGCGCGCAAAGATCTTCCGGGAGTCCGTGTCGCGCCCCTGCGGGAACTGCGTGGACTGCGGGCCGAAGACGAGCTTGTTGTCGCGGATGCCGAGGAACGCTTCGCGCGCCCCCGCCGCCGCCTCATAATGCTGGTTGAAGATGTAGCGCGACAGGCAGTTGAGGTTGTCGCGGTTGTTGATCGAGATGCGGGGTTCCTGCGAAAACTCGAGGTAGGTGGCGCTCGTGGTGGTCTGCACGTTGGCGTAGACCTCGAGCGGCAGCGTGGGGCAGGTGCCGCGTGAGGTCAACGTGAAGGCCTTGAAGGCCCCGATGAGCGCGGCCTCGGTGTTCGACGCGTTGGTGAACACCGTGGTGATGCCGAGGGCGTTCGGGTCGTTGACGTCGAGGCTCATGCAGCTGGTGAGCCCGGTGGCCATTGCGGTGCCGAGGGCCAGCCCGGTCAGTGCCCGGCGGGGGCGGAGTCGGATGGTCATGGGCGCCTCAGAAGGTGAGCGTCACGACGCCCGTCAACGTACGGGTCATCGGGTAGGTGGCGTCGTCGAAGCGGACCGTGGGCGAGCCGGCCATCACGTTGAGGCCGGTGTAGTTCGTGAAGGTCCGCATGTTCCGGCCGATCAGGTCGATGTTCATCCGGCTGAAGCCGGAGCGCTCGATGAAGCGCCACTTCTTTGCATCGAGCGAGTAGCCGAACAGGAATTCGGCGATCGTAAGGTGGGTGCCGCTCTCCACGAACCGCTTGAGGTACAGGTTGTTGTTGTTGGAGACGGCGTTGTAATAGCTCACGGGCTTCTTGAGATCGTCCGGCTTGCCGGCCTGCGCCACGTCCGGGTGGTCACCGGAGGCGTAGTAGGTCTGGTTGCTGTTGGCGTAGACGCTGCCGCCGAACTGGCCGGTGGTCTGGATGAAGAGGCGGAAGTCGCGATAGCGGAAGTTGTTCTGCCAGCCGAACCGGAGCCCCGGGTTGGAGTCGCCGATCTTGCCGTACCAGAGCACGCCGTCGTCGGTACGCCGCGGGATGGGGTGTCCCCACCGGTAGTTCACGCCATCGATGTTGAGCGTGGTCCCCCAGAGGTTCTTGGCCACACCGTCGCGCCACGTGTTGCCGGCGCCCACGGGGACCACGTAGCCCTCGTTGTTGACCACGAACTGGTTGAGCGAGTTGCGGTGAACGGCGGGGAGCTGCGAGGGATTCTCGATGATCATGTTCCCCCACATCTCGCTGATGGGGGTGGTGTCGCACTTGTACTGCAGGCCGTCGTCGAAGCAGGTGCGGCCGAAGCGCTTGGTGTACAGCCACGCCTTGTCGGCGGTGAACAGCACATCCCAGCGGAGCCCCTTGGGGTTCGTGAGGATGGCGCCCTGCAGCGTGGCTTCCAGAATGCGTCCGCCGATGTGCGCCGGGTTGGTGACCTGCACCTGGTAGCCGGTCACGGCCGGTGCCGGGATGTTCACGAACACATCGCGGCTGGCGTTGCGCACGAAGGTGACGGTGCCGGAGATCCGTGACTTGTACGCGACGTCGAGGCCGAGCTCCTCTTCCTTCGTGAAGGTGGGGGAGATGTTCACGTTGCCGAGGGAGCTGCGCCGGATGGCGCCGGTCCCGTCGGAGCTCATGGACTCGTACTGGTTTGAGAATCCGGGGTTGAGCCCCGTTACGCCGTAGCTGTAGCGCAGCTTGAAGACGTTGAAGTTCTGCAGCGGGAACCACGACTCTTCGCTGAGCAGCCACGCGGCCGAGGCGCGGCCGAAGGTGTTCCAGCGGTTGGCGCGCCCGAACAGCGAGTTTCCTTCGCGACGCACGAGGAAGTCGCCGATGTAGCGCTCCTTGAAGGAGAGGCCGAGGCTGGTGATCGAGCCCAGCACGCGGTAGTCGGTGAGGCTGTTGGTGGTGGTGCGCACCGTGGCCTGCGACATGGCCTTGAGCCCTTCGGTGGAGAACTGCGTGCCCGTGGTGGCCAGGTTGTTGTTCACCTCGCGGCGGGCTTCACCGCGCTGCGAGAGCCGGATGGTGAGGTCGGAGATGCTCTTCACCGCCGACGCCGTGCCGGTGAAGATCCAGCCGCCGTTGCCGGTGTTGCTGACGAAGAGACTGCCAAGGCTGGGGTTGAGACCGCCCGTGCTGGTGACGAGCGGTGTGCCCCTGGGCGTATAGCTGGTCTGGTTGTTGTCGCCGCGGTCGTAGTTGGCGTCGGCCGAGAGCGAGAGCCAGCTGGTGGGGCGGAAGCTGCCGTTGGCGTTGAGCAGCGTGCGCGAGCGCTCCACGACGTTGTCGGCGATGTACTGCGTGTAAAGCGGGTTGGTGTAGAGCGTGACCGAGTCGGGGACGATCACGTACGGGAAGCCGTTCACCGCGGGGAAGGGGGCGACTTCCCGCAGGTTCACGTCCGTGTCGATGCGGTAGAAGTTGTTGAACGAGGGGGCGGACACGTCCTGCACGCCGCGCGTGTGGTTCATGGACAACCCGACGGTCACCTTCTCGCTGAGACGCGAGTCGATGTTGAGGCGCAGCGAGTGGCGGGTGTACCCCTCGTTGTTCTCGAGGATGCCGGGGTTGCCGTTGCGGGTGTAGGCGAGGTTGTAGTTGGTCGCCGCGCTGTTCCCCTGCACCTGGATCTGCTGCGTGTTGAAGTTGCCGGGGCGGAAGAAGAGGGCCGCGTGATCGTAGGTCTGGCCCCGGAACGGCTGATCCATGAAGCCGTACTGGGTGAGCGCCCGCTGGGCGCGCGGCACCACGGCATTGTTGGCATCGAGCCAGCGCCCCTGCTCATCCTGTCGGAAGGCGTGGAACTGGTTCTTGGGGAGATTGGTCTGGAACTGGTCGGTGCCCTGTTCCACGCGCACCTGGAACTGGTTCGCACCGAGCGCGAGGCCGCGGCCACGCTTGGTGGTAATGGCGATCACGCCGGCGGCGGCGCGGGAGCCGTATAGCGAGGCGGCCGCCGCGCCCTTGATCACTTCGATGGACTCGATGTCCATCGCTTCGATGTCCTGCGTGGTGACGCTCTGCCCCTGATTGAGGAAGACGCCGTCGACCACGAAGAGCGGGGCGGGGGCCGATCCGCCTTCGGTGATGCCGGAGATGGGCGTGCGCAGCACGATGTTCACGCCCGACCCGGGTGCGCCGCTGGGGCGGGTGATCGCCACGCCGGCCACCTTACCGGCGAGGATGCCGGCAGCCGAACCGGTCGGCGGGATCGGGATGTTCTCGCTGGTGATCTTTTCCACCGAGATGGTGGACTTGGCCACCGAGGTGGCGTCCATCGTACCGGCCACGGTCACCTGATCGAGGCGGGTGGCGGCGACGGAGAGCTTGAAGGTGACGGTGGCCACGCTGTCGGCGATAAGCCGGACATTGTCGACGCGCTGCGCGCCGTACCCGATGCGCCGCGCTTCAACCGGAAAAATGCCGACGGGGGCGCTGGGGATGGCGAATCGGCCATCCGGTCCGGTACTCGCCGTGATGGGGGTCCCCACCACGAAGATGTTGACGCCGGGCAGCGGCTGCCCCGTGGCGACATCGGTGACCACCCCGGAGATGCGGGCGCGGCGGGCCGCCGTGCCGTTAGGGGTGGCGGGGGCGGCGGGCCGAGACGGCTGCGCCTCGGCGAGCGATGGGAGCCAGAGCGCTGCTGCGAGCACGGCAGCGGCGCTGTGGGACAGCAGACGGGGAGTGAGAGGCATGCGGGAGCGTCCGTCGTGCAGTGGAGGGGGGAGCGCGATCGTCCCCAAAGGGATGATTGCGCACGCCCAAACTACGTACGGACCACAACTCCGCCAGTCCTGTTCAGCACGCCAAATACGGCAGTCCGCCCGTCCCTCCCCCTTGGCTACCGCCGCATGGTATTGATGATGATGGCGCCGCAGCGGTCGGGGCGCATCGGGAGCCCCGGGAGGAGCACGGTATTGGGGTAGACCTCGACGCTCCGGAAGGACATCGGGTCGAGCTGGCCAACGCCGTCGTTCTCGATGGGCGTGTTGTCCAGATAGAACTGCAGCGGGCACCCGGAGCCGTCGGCGTTCGGGTTCATGATCCCGGTGCCGGCCCGGAGCGAGGTGGCGATGACCAGGCCGCGTTCCTGCTCGGATCGTCCCCGCCGCACCACGATTCCGGGCACTCCCTGAATGAGCTCCGCGATGGAGTACGGTCGCTGCTCGAGAATCTGCTCCCGGGTGTAGAGCCGCCCGGCCCCGACCTTGAGTTGCATGAGCCGCTCGGCGAGCACCTCCGCATTGGCCGCGGCCGCATTGGTGCGCGCGGTGATCTCCACGGCGGTGAGCGTGCGCGGATAGCGCCGCAGCAGCAGGTGCACGGAGTCGTTGGCGGCACTGCCGACCACGACCTCACGCACGAACGGCACGTACCCGATGCTGCGGGCGACCACGACCTGCGGCCCGGCCGGCGGGTCGGCGATGCGCCACACGCCGCGCGCATCGGTACGGGCGCGCTGCCCGGCGCGGGCGAGGTAGATGTCGACATCGGGCATGGGTCTGCCGATGGCATCGACGACCGTGCCGATGAGGAGGCCGCGCGCCCCAGGGCTCTGCGCCGCGTCGGTGCGCGCGGCCCGGTCCTGCGCGGCGAGCGGTACGCCGAGGGCGTGGCTCAGGACGACGGCGATGACGGGGAGGTGTCGCACCGCGAACGTGGCTCCTGTGCGATGGAAGGGCGACCGGATCCGTCGCGCGAGGGCGTCGATCCGCAGCGTGGTGAGCTTCTCCCGCATCCCGTCTCCTGGGCCTCAAGGTGGTGACCCGGTGGTTCCGGGTGGCAAGAAGCTAATTCATGGGCGCGAATTCGCGGACGGGCCGCGGCATTTCTGGGGTGCGCGGGGGGGACGCGCGAGCACGGAGATCACCGAGGTGGGTGAGCGCATGGAGAACAGCAAATGCTTTCGCGGTTCTTTGTGTCCTCACGATGCTCGGTGAGCTCGGTGTGGACGCGTTCCAACCTTGAGGACGGCTGGCTTGGCCGGGGGGACGCGTGAACACGGAGATCACCGAGGTGGGTGAGGGCATGGAGAACAGCAAATGCTTTCGCGGTTCTTTGTGTCCTCACGATGCTCGGTGAGCTCGGTGTGGACGCGTTTCCACCTTGAGGACGGCTGGCTTGGCCGGGGGACGCGTGAACACGGAGCTCACCGAGGTGGGTGAGGGCATGGAGAACAGCAAATGCTTTCGTGGTTCTTTGTGTCCTCACGATGCTCGGTGAGCTCGGTGTGGATGCGTTTCCACCTTGAGGACGGCTGGCTTGGCCGGGGGGACGCGTGAACACGGAGATCACCGAGGTGGGTGAGGGCATGTAGAACAGCAAATGCTTTCGTGGTTCTTTGTGTCCTCACGATGCTCGGTGAGCTCGGTGTGGACGCGTTTCAACCTTGAGGACGGCTGGCTTGGCCGGGGGACGCGTGAACACGGAGCTCACCGAGGTGGGTGAGGGCATGGAGAACAGCCAAAGCTTTTAGTTGTTCTTTGTGTCCTCACGATGCTCGGTGAGCTCGGTGTGGACGAGTTTCCTATATCGGCTACGCCTCGGTCGCGCCTTCCCGGTCGTACCCGTTCACAATGCGCTGGACGCCGTCGATGAGGCGATCGAACCCGAAGTTGATGAGCAGCCCGGTGCGATAGCCGGATAAGCGCAGATAGGTGAGCACCTGCCGGGCGTGCGCGTCGTGGGAGCGCTCCGAGCATTTCAGCTCCACAATGATCCGCTCGTTCACGAGCAGATCGATGCGATAGCCCACGGGGACCGTGTGCCCGTCGAAGGTGACTGGCAGTACCACTTGCCGCCTGACCCGGATTCCCTGATTCGAAAGGGCCAGCGCGAGGAACTCCTCGTATGCGGCCTCGAAAAGGCGTGGCCCAAGGCTCCGGTGAATCCGAATGGCTTCGCCGATGATGATGCGCGTCAGGTCGTCGTCCGTCATGCGCGCATTGTGCGGTGCCGTGTCAGTGGCGTGTCAGCGCGTGCGTGAATCGGGGCCGTCTCGCGGGAAACGCGTCCACACTGAGATCACAAAGCATGGTGAGGCCACAGAGAACGACCAAAATGTTTGGCTGTTCTCCATGCCCTCACCCACCTCGGTGATCTCCGTGAGCACGCGTTACCCCGGCCAATCCAGCCGTCATCAATGAAGAAACGCGTCCACACGGAGGTCACAAAGGATGGTGAGGCCACAGAGAACAACTAAAAGCTTTGGCTGTTCTCCATGCCCTCACCCACCTCGGTGATCTCCGTGTTTGCGCGTCCCCAATCGCGTCACCAATCGCGTCACCAATCGCGGCCCAAGCGGGCCCTCAGCCGAGCCCGAGCCCGCCCAGGTCGCCGTCGCCGAACAGCTGCGACTGCACCGTCGTGCGCTGGGCCCGCACCGCGTCCCAGCGCTGCGTGAACGCGGCGTCGAGGAGCGATTCGTGGCGCTGTACGTTCGCGGCTTTCGCCGCCACCGGCTTGCTCGCGTAGAGACTGCTCAGCAGCGTGCGCGAGAGCAGCGCCACGGGAATGCTCGTGTCGGCGTGCTGCGCCGGTTTTGCCCGGCACACGGGACAGAGCAGCTCCGCGGTGAAGCCGGTGGCCTCGCCGCGCAGCGTGAGGTGCAGATCGGAGGGGCTCCGGCACGCATCGCACACCGGAAAGGCACTCTCGGGATTCGGGTCGCCCGCGAAATCCAACGCCAACTGGTTCGCGAGCACGGCCTCTGGGAACTCGTGCCCCTTCGCGTAGGCGTCGCCCGTGCGATAGAGGTCCAGCAGCAGCGCGCGTTCGAAACGCTGGCCGGCCACGATGCCGGCGCCGGCGAGTCGCTGCTCGCCGGTCGCCGTGAGTTGATACGTCACCACCGACCCATCGATGCTGGTCAGCACATAGTGTGCATCCCGGCTCACGTACTTGTGCAGACGAGGCATCGCGCGTCAGCCGACCAGTTCGGCCAGGAGCGTACCAAGGTTGGCCTTCGCCTGCTCGAGGCTCAGCTCACCCTTGTCGATGCGCGCCAGCAGCGCCCGCTGCGCCGCATAGTCCTTGTTCGCGATGCCCGCCTTGCTCTGCAGCATGCGCCACGCCTTGCGACGCTCCACCGCGAACAGCACCATCTGCCGCGTCACGGCGTAGTACTTGAACGCGCCCTTCACCTCGGCCTTGATGAAGCAGCCGAAGTTGGGGATGAAGCTGCGGTGCGACTCGTCGAACACGCGCCGGTACGTCACGTCGTCCTGCGTCACGAAGTACAACTGGTCGTGCATGGGCGTGAGCGTGGCCGCCTCGGCTTCCGAGATCGCCTGCACATGCTTGCGGAAGCGCCCCTCGGTGAGCGCCCAGTGCGCCACGCCGAAGGTGAACGCCTCGCCGTTGCTGGCGAACTTGGTGTGCCACCAGTCGCGATCGATGCTCGGGTTGCCCTTGAGGTCGAACGCCTCCTGAATGGTTTCGCCCTTGCGCGGGTTGAACACGAACTCCGGCACCCCGCGGGCGTCGCGCACCATGCTCGCCTGGTCGGCGCTCATGTTGTCGCCCACGCCGTGCTCGGGCTGGCAGGTGGTGTAGCACTGGTAGAACGCCGTGCCGCGATACTCGAGCCCGTCGAGCATCGCCTTGTACATCCGCGGCGCATTGGCCACCGACACCTGACCCACGAACGGCGAGCCGTGACCGCTGGTGAGCGCCTCGGCCACGTTCTTCTTCTCGGTGAGCTTCCCCTGCGACGCCACACCGAACTGGTTCATGTCGTAGCCGCCCAGCATGGTGCTGGAGTCGCTGTTCTGCCCGCCGGTGTTGGAGTACACCTGCGTGTCGAGCATGAGCATCTTCACGTTCGGGCGGTTCTGCAGCACCACCTTGCTCACGTTCTGGAAGCCGATGTCGCCGAGCGCGCCGTCGCCGCCCACCACCCACACCTTGGGCAGCTCGCGCACTTCCTGATCGGTCATGAGCGTGTCGTCGAGGTGCGTGAGGTGGAAGTAGTCCTCATCGCTCATCACGTTGCTCGGCCGCTCGAGAAGTGCATCGGAGAGGCGCTCCGGTGCCACCGAGCGACGGGCGTGCTCCACGATCACGCTTTCGGCCATCAGCCACGAGATCGTCGCGCCGTCCTGGAAGAGGGAGTTCATCCACGGATACGCGTGTGGATTGGCCGGCGGGGTGGATCCGTATACAGTGTTGCAGCCCGTGCTGGCGCCCATCATCATGACCGACATGCCGTTGGCGCGGCGCCCGTCGATAGCCTGCAGCTCGCGGTGGTTGAACGCATCCTGCCGCAGCACCGCGGCCAGCCCGCCGATGACCTGCGCGTCGGAGATGGGGCCGTGCTTCGCTTCGTAGCCGGCAATGCGCGAGGTGGTGTCGGCGTCGTTCTCGCCGCCGAGTCCCATCACGATGTGGATGAACGCCGTGCGGAATCGTGCATAGTCGGCGGCGTCGGCTGTCTTGAGCACAGCAAGCCGCGCAGCCCCGTCCTGCTCGAGACGTGCCGCCTTGCCGGTGAGCCGCTCGGCCTTCTTGTGATACAGCGGGCGCATGTACGCCTCGGTGACGCTGGCGATGGCGCGGAGCACGCTCTTTTCGCCGCAGCCGGCGCAGGCGCCGTCGCCGCTCACCAGGGCCTCGTAGTTGCGCCGCACCATGAGGTGGTTGCGCAGCGTGGCGTCCTTGGAGCTGGTGATGTCGTCGTCGTTGTAGAGACCGAGGAACTTCTGCGGGGTGTCGGGGAGCAGCCGCGAGAACACCTGCGCCGTGGTGAGATCGGCGTTCAGCTCCTCCGTTTCGCGCGTCATGCGCAGCGCGTCGTGATCGCCGCACACCTGCACGCACTCACCGCACCCCTTGCACAGGTCGGAGACGAAGATCGAGAACAGGCCGCCCTGGCCGGGGGTCTTGGTCTCGACGGTGCGGAAGATCGCCGGCACATCGCTGTAGGCCAGCGGCAGCTTGTCGATGATGCCGGTGAACTGCGCGCGCGACGTGTCGGCAATGCCTGTGACCGCCGCCACCTCTTCGCGCACGATGGTCTTGAACGGCACCTTGGTCTTCGCCTTCACCGATTCCATCATGCGCGTACGGGCGCGCTGCTCCAGCGCCGGCAGTTCGGTCAGCAGCGTCCGCCGGTCACCGCCGTCGGCCACGTAGTTCATCACCGCCGTGCGCAGCACCGTGCTGATTTCCTGCGCGGTGTTGGGGAGCGCCGTGTCGGGACACACCGAGATGCACTCCATGCACTGCGTGCAGTTCTCGGGGATGTACACCGGCGTTTCGCGGCGGGCGACGTACTTGGACTGCGTAGCGCCCGTGGCGGCGGCCATGATGCCCACACTGGCGAGCGCGCTGGCCGGCTGATGGTAGCCCAGCCCCGCGCGGAACTCGCTGTCGAACAGGTCGCGGCCCTTGAGCGGCGAGCGCTGCAGCTGCGTGACGGGCATGGAGAGCCCGCCACTGCCGCACGACCCGCACCCGGCCGTGGGCGGGAAGTGATGATCGCCGTACGGGGCGAGTAGCGGGTTGCGCATGCTCGAGCGGTCGGCGTCGTCGGTGCGGCCGCGCGTGATTTCCACCACCCGCGAAAACCCTTCGTTCATCACGGTCATGTTCGATTCCACGACCGCGTCACCGAAGCGCGCGAACTTCTTGACGTACTGCTTGCGGATGATCTGCTGGAACTGCTCGGGCGTGATGTGGTAGCGGTCGAGGAACGGCGACACCTTGAAGAACGCGCCAAGGAACGCGTTGCCCTGCATGCGCAGCTGCAGTTCCGTCTGGGTGGTGGCCTTCCGGGCGATGTCGAAGCCCGGCAGGATAAACACCTTGATGTCGTTCTCGATGATGAAGTCGCGGTGCATCGCCGGGATGCGCTGCCACGCGCTGTCGGCGCTTTCGCTCGACTCCCACACCAGCACGCCCCCGCGCTTGAGGCCTTCCAGCGGATTGGTGTGCGTGAACGCCTTGGGGTCGCAGCAGAGCACCACGTCCACGTGGTTCAATTCGCAGTTCACCTTGATCTGCGATGGCGCCACGGTGAGGTAGTAGTTGGTGGGGGCGCCCTTCTTCTCCGACCCGTACTTGGGGTTGGCCATCACGAAGAGCTTGTCTTCGAGAATGCCCTCCTCGTCGTAGGTGGGGTCCTGCTCGGCGAGATACTGCCCGAGGTCGCCGATGATGGCGCCGAGGTTCTTGCCGGTGGTGATCATCCCCCAGCCGCCGATGGAGTGGAAGCGCACGGCGATCGCGCCTTCCGGCAGCAGGCTCGGCGTGTCCTTGCTGATCACCGCGTACGGATGCTGCACACCCAGCACGAAGTACGTTTCCCCGCCGTCGGCAGTGCGGCCGTCGGTACGGGCCGACACACCGGCGGCGAATTCGTACGCGCCGATGATGTGCTCCGGGCGGAAGTCGCGCGACCCGATGCCGTACGCGCCGCGGAAGAGACGCGGGGTTTCGTCGGGCGTCATCGTGGGGTGCACGCCACCGAAGCGGGTGACCTCGTTGGCCTTGCCCAGCGCCACGCGGATGTCGCGCGCCAGCGGATTGTCACCGGCGAAGCTTTCGTCGGTGCGCTCGAGGATGATGACGTTCTTCTTGCCGCGCAGAGCGTCGATGACGGCGTCTTCCGGGAAGGGGCGGATCACGTTGATGTGGATGCTCCCCACCTTCGCGTTGCGCTGGTCGCGCAGATAGTCGCACGCTGCTTCGATGTTCTCGGCGGCGCAGCCGAGCGATACGAACACGGTGTCGGCGTCGTCGGTCTTGTACTGCGTGACCAGCCCGTACTCGCGCCCCGTGAGCTCGGCGAACTCGGTGTACGCCGCCGAGAGCATGGGGAGCACGTGTTCGCTGAAGTTGTTGCGCCGCGCCACCACGCCGTTCATGTGGTGCTCCTGATTCTGCACCGGGCCGAGCAGCGTGGGGTTCTTGAGGTCCATCATCTGCGGCAGCCGGCGGCGCGTGGGGCCGAACAGCTCGCGCTGCGCCGGGGTGGGGCAGGGGATGATGTCGTCGGGGGCACCGAGGTACTCGCGCAGGAATTCCGCCTCGGGGGCCAGGTACATGCGTTCACTGTGCGTGGTGAGCATGCCGTCCTGGATGTTCATGCCCGGGTTGAGCGCGAGCTCGCACACCTTGCGCAGGATGATGGCCTGATCGGCCGCCTGCTGCGCGTCGCGCGCCATGAGCATGATCCACCCCACGTCGAGCGCGGCGTAGATGTCGTCGTGGCCGCAGTGCACGTTGAGGGCGTGCTTGGTGAGGGCGCGGGCGCCCACCTGCAGCACCATCGTGGAGAGCTTGCCGGGCGCGTGGTAGTACTGCTCCATCGCGTACACGATGCCCTGGCCACTGGTGAAGTTGACCGTGCGGCGCCCGGTGACCGCGAAGGCGGTGGCGCCACCCTGTGCGGCGTGTTCCCCCTCGGTTTCGGCGGCGACCTTCTGTTGTCCCCAGACGTTCAATTCACCGGTGGCGAAGGACGCCTGGTAGATCTCGCCGCCTTCGGTGGACGGCGTGATGGGGTAGAACACCCCACCCTCGGTGATGCGGGTCTCCACGTACTGCGTGACCAGCTGATTGCCGCTGCATGTGACGTGGAAGCCGGGATACTTGTGCTTCCCGTGGCGCGACGTGGTCGGGGGAGTCACGGAAGCGGTGGCGTCGGACATGGCAGTGGGCGCTGGGGAGAACGGGGAGTGTCTCTGCATCGGAGATGCGGCCGTTCCTACGTTGCGTCGCGGTACCACGGCGCGCCATAGATCGCGGCTCCCGGAGAGTCTGGCGCCGGGAGTGCGCGGGCGCTGTCAGGAAGCTCACGACAGCCGTGCGCGCCCGACCGGGTCAGGGCGCGCCGTCGGCCATGGGGACGAGGCGCGACGGACGGGCCGATGGGTGCTGGCGATCGACGGGCATGAACATGGAACCTCCTGGTACGAAGAAGGCCCCTCCGTGGGAGGGGCCTTGTCGTGTGGACCAGGTCGCCGCCTCCCGTGGGTCTCGGGAGGGGCGGCGGTTGCGTCACATCGTGGCGATGCCGCTAATAACTCGGGCTACTTCTTGGTCGTGATGCGGATGACGCCCTTGGCGCCTTCGGGGCCGTAGATCTTCTCGGCGGCCGCGCCCTTGATCACCTCGATGCTCTGAATACGATCGGGGGACATCTTCATGGCCTCCTCCGTCGCCTTCACGCCGTCGACGAAGATCAGCCCCTCGAATGTGCTCTTGGCGGGTGACATGCGGACGTTTTCGCCGATCACGAGTGTACGGCTGCTGTCAGCCGTCCCATCGGCCTTCACGGCAATCCGAAAGCCCTCGACGCGCTTGAGCGTCGTGACCGCCCCAGCCGTGCTATCGCCGGCACTGCGGGTGGCAATACGCAGTTCGCTGGTCTTCTTGTCCAGCTTGCTGATGTTGATCGAGGCGATGCGATTGGCGTTGAGGGCCTTGGCCTCTGCTTCCGTGACTTCCTTGCCGTCGATGACGAAGCGCGTGGTGCCGAGTGCCGGGGCGAGCGCCGCCGTACGCTGCTGGGCGGCGGTCACGTCCATCCCTTCGAGCTCGGCGCTGGTGGGCAGTTCGGCGCCGCAGGCCGCGATGAGGGCCAACGCCCCCAACGACAGGCTGACGAGGCGACGGGTGGTGGTGTGGGCGACAGGACGATCGGTCATGCGACGAAGTCTCCGTTCGAGGTGGGACGTGTGGTGCGAGAAGGCGGTTGCACCGGTGAGCAGCGGTGCCGGTGTGGCGGCCGCCGAAAGGTCGATGAGCAGCGCGCCGTATCGACGGGCCGAGGCGCCCGACTGCAGCACACGCGTATCGCAGTCGAGCTCGATGGCCAGACGCAGCCGGTTGAGCAGATACCACATGCAGGGATTCCACGGCACGAGCGCGGCTGCAGCGCAGGCGCTCATGAGTAGCATCGGGTCGCGCGCCGTGATGTGCGCTTGCTCGTGCGTCAGCACGAGCTGTTGCTCCTCCGGCGATCGGTGCAGCAACCACGCGGGCACCACGATACGTGGTGAGCGCACCCCGTACACTGCGGGGCCGGCCGTGCCACACACGAACACACTATGCTGGCCGAGTGCCGTCGGTTGCGCCGCGCGCAGCAATCGCCGCTGACGACGATAGGTCCAGGCGCCGATGCCGACGAGCACGACCGTCGCGAGAGGCCACGCGAGAACGAGCACCAGCTTCACGGTCAGCGGCGCACGCGCGACCACCCGCGAGAGTCCTGACGATGCCTGCATCATCGCTGCGTCCGCTCGCACCGACGCGGTGCGTGCGGCATTCAGGAATCGGTCCGTCAGGGAGGGCGCGGCAGCCGGTGCGCCTGTCGCGGTGGTCGACACGCGAAGGGGGAATCCCACGACAATGGATGGGGCGGCGCGTCGCCACGGTTGCGTACCCGCAAGCGCCACGGCCGTGAACAGGGCTACGCTCCAGACCACGCGGCTCGGCGCTACGCCGCGCGCCAGTCGATGCAACAGCAACGCCACGCCGGTGAGCACGGCCGACACGATGAGCGTCGTTGCCATCCACGCCGCGAGGAACGGCGCCCACCCGGCGATGGTGTTCGCGAACGCGCTCATGCGTCGTCCCCCAACCGCTCGGCCAACAGCGCACGCATGCGTTCCAGTTCGTCGCGGCTAAGCGCCTTGTCCGACACCAACTGCGCGAACATGCGCTCGGTGGAGCCCTGAAAGATCGCGTCCTTGATGCGGCCGATGGCGCTGTGGCCAGCCTTGTCCGCGGCCACGGTGGGGAAGTAGCGATAGGCGCGCCCCTCGGGCTCCGGCTGCACGTAGCCCTTCTTTTCGAGCGTCTGCAGCGCGGACAGCACCGACGTATACGCGAGATCCTCATCGAGGTGCTCGCGCACATCGGCCACCGTGGCGGAGCCGAGCTTCCAGAGCACCGACATCACCGCCAGTTCGCGCGGCGGGAAGTGCAGATCGTTCATGTAAACACGGCCGGAGTGGAGATGATCTACTGGTCTTCCAGTAGAGCACGGTGGGTCTCCGACCTTGTCAACTGGTTTTTCAGTAGATAGCGAGCAGCCCGCCGTTTACACCGTGCAGGTGGCGACCGCTTCCTTGAGCGACGCCACGCCGTTGCGCTTGGGGATGAATTCGTGCGCGAACACGCCGGTGTACCCGGTGCTCGCGATGTACTCGGCGATGCCGCGGTAGTTGAGCTCCTGCGCACCGTCGATCTCGTTGCGCCCCGGCACGCCCGCGGTGTGGAAGTGCGCGATGTACGGCAGGTTGGCCTTGATGGTGGCGATCACGTCGCCTTCCATGACCTGCATGTGGTAAATGTCGTACAGCAGGCGGAAGCTCGGGCTGTTCAACCCCTTCGCGACTTCCACGGCCCACGCGGTATGGTCGGCGTGATAGTCCTTGTGATCGACCTTGCTGTTGAGCATTTCCATGCACAGCACCACGCCGTGCTTCTCGGCCGTGGGCATGAGGCGCTTGAGCCCCGCGATGCAGTTGGCGATGCCCTCGCCGTCGCTCATGCCGCCCTTGTTGCCGCTGAACACCACGATCTTCTTCACGCCCGCCGCGGCAGCGCGCGGAATGTACGTTTCGCCGTCGGCCACGAGCTTGTCGTGATTGGCCGGCCGGTTGAAGCCCACGGGAATCGTGCCCCAGCTGTTGCCCATGGTGCACTCGAGGCCGTACTGCTGCGGCACGCTCCACTCGTCGGGGCCGAGGAGGTCGATGCCCACGAGGCCAATCGCCTTGGCCGTGGTGCACAGCTCGTGAATCGGCGTGCTGCCGTAGCACCAGCGGGATACCGACTGGCGTAGCCGCCCGGCCGCGGGCACCTCCCCAATCCGTTCGTCGGCGGAGGTGATCGGCACGCCAACAGCGCCGGCCATCGCTACCGTGCCAAGGGTTCCGAGCATATCGCGTCGATGCATGGGGGCAGGGGAGTGTGTGGGGGCCGAACGCCGCGTGCGTCGGGTTACTGCACTTGGATGTACAGCGGCACCGGCCAGAGCCGCAAGATTTCGGAGCGCGGCGTGATGGGTTTGTCGTTCTTCGCCTTGGTGAACTGCTTCCACCCGGCGAACTGCACCGGCTCCTTCTTGATGTAGCTGTAGTACGAGTCGCGCTTGAGCGACGGCGGGCCGAAGCCGTCCATGTGCATCACGATCTGCACCTTGGGATCGAGGCGGATCGACTTGGCATTGGTGACGCCGCGCTGCGTGAAGCGGTGAATGACCAGCACCTTGGGGGGCAGCTTGTACTTCTCCACCAGGCCGGCGAGGTAGCGCGAGGCATAGTTGATGTCGGCCGCATCGTAGGTGCCGATCTTCTTGCCGGGGCGCGTGCCGTCCTTCATGGAGAACTCGGGATCGATGCCGAGGTGTACGTCGGGGCGCTTGAGAAACCGCTCGAGCCGGGGCAGCTCTTCCTGCAACGTGCTGAGCCCTACCTGCACATCGATGAACATGATCGCGTTGCGGCTTTTGGCCCAGCCGTAGACCTTCTCGATCAGCGTGCTGTCCATCCGGTTGCGATACTTGCCGTCGAATCCCTTGTCGCCGGCGGCCACCACCGCGATGAGGTGCAGCGCGGGCTGCACCGGGGTCTTGGGGTCGAGGCGATTCCACTCCGCCACTTCGGCGTCGAGCTTGCGCAGCATCTCGTCCGGCGCGAACTCGCCGAGAATGCCCATGCGCACCGAGCGCGGGTTTCCATAGAACGCGATAATGCGCTTGGAGGGCAGGACCGAGCCGGGTAGCGGTGCCGGCATCGCGGGCGGCCACAGCGAATCCAGGTCACTGCCGGTGTTCTTGAACGCCAGATGACGATCGCCGGCCTGCGGGCCCAGCGCGCCGACGGGCTTGCGCGGGGCCTTGCCCGAGTCCGCAGTGGCCGCCGACTGCTTCGCCTTCTTGCTCGACTTCGCTGACTTCTTTGCCGACTTCTTGGTCCCCTTCGCACGCTTGGAAGCCGTGGCGGCATTGCCGGCCTTCGACGTGGTCGACTTCGCGGCCGATTTCGTGGCTGACGGTTCGGTCGATTGCGCCGACGACTGCGCAACGAGCACCGACGTGCTCACGAGCGATGTGGCGAGCAGCGCACCGATTGCCGTGACAATGACGGCGCGTCCACGCGCCCACCGGGCGGCGGAGAGATTCAGGGCAGACACAGACATGTGGCAGGACTTGAAAGACGACGCACAACCGTGGGCATCACGGCAATTGTGACAGTGTAATTCCCGGGCGGGAGCCGACAAAGGGGACGGACGCGCTCCTACTTTGGCTCTTCCGTCTTGGGCGCCGCATACTGCATGCGTTGCAGCACCGCGCCCACACGGCGCGATGCCACACTGCCGCGCGGGGTCCAGCGCCGCGGCGCCGGCAGAATGGCGGCCATGCGCGCCGATTCCTCACGCGTGAGCGAGGCCGCGCTCTTGCGATAGTGGTAGCGCGCACCCGCCTCGGCGCCGAAGTGATACGGGCCCCACTCGGCGAGGTTGATGTACAGGTCGAGGATGCGTTCCTTGGTGAGCAATAGCTCGAGCCACAACGCGAGGTACGCCTCGATGCCTTTGCGCACGAATGAGCGGCCGTTCCAGAGGAAGATGTTCTTGGCCACCTGCTGCGTGAGCGTGCTGGCACCGCGCAGCTTGCCGCCGCGCTTCCGGCGCTTGAGCGCCTTGTCCAACTCCACGAAGTCGATGCCGTTGTGCAGATAGAACCGGTCGTCTTCGGAGGCGAGCACGGCCCGGCGGAGCGATGGGCTCATGGCGCTGCGCGACACTGGCGTATGCACGGGCCATGCCGGTTTGTCACCGGCGAGGAAGCGTTGGCCGGCGCGCTGCAGCATGACCATGGTGACGGGGGGATTCACCACCGCGAAGAGCAGGATGAACGGCACCGGCGCGAACGCCACGAGCAGCAGGGCGCGTAGTACGCGCACGAACCAGCCGCGCGGCTGGGCTTTGCCGCGACGAGGAAGGAAACGCATCAGGGTTCGCGCAGGTGCGGTGGTGTGTCGGGCGGCTGGCGGCGCCAGCGTCGATGCTGCCAGAAGTACTGCTCGGGATACTCTCGCACCTTCTGCTCGAGCATCTGCGTATAGCGCAGCACTATGGCGTCCACATCGGCCTCCCGATCGCCAGTGGGTTGCACTTCCACCGGTTCCACGAAGAAGGCGTAGCGCCCGCTGGGCTGGCGCACGCAGATCATGAGCAGCACCGGCGCACCAAAACGGAGCGCGAACACCGCGGGGCCGCGCGGCGTCTTGGCCGGCCGGCCGAAGAACGGCACGAAGGTGCTCGCCAGCCCCAGCGCATCATGATCGGCGACGAACGCCACGAGATGGTTCTCTCGCAGCGACCGCGGCGTGCGGCGCACGGCATCCCTGTCGTGGATGACCTCCATGCCGATCTGCTGCCGCGTGCGGGTGATGTACGCTTCGAACAGCTTGTTTGCCGCGCCGCGGGTGACGGCATCCACGCGGACGCCGCGCGCCGCCACGTAGGCGCCGGCGAACTCCCAGTTGCCGAGGTGGCCGGTGACGGCGATGATGCCCTTGCCCAGCGCCAGCGCTGCCTCCACGTGGTGCCACCCTTCCACCCGTTCCACGCGCGCCAGCACATCGGCCGGCGAAGTGCCGGGGAGCACGGCGGTTTCGATGGACGTGCGTCCGAGGCTCTCGTAGGCGCGGCCGGAGAGCGCACGCACCTCGTCGGCTGAGAGGTGAGGGAAGGCCGCCGCGATCTGCCGTTCCACCACGCCGGCGCGAATGCCGATGGGGCGATAGGCGAGGCGCGCGAGCCACCCGCCCACGGTACTGGCCCCGCGCCAGCCCAAGAGGCGCAGCCCCGCCACCGCCGCCCGGGTGGCGGCGTACTCGACGCGATGCGAGAAGGTCGGTGCGGGCTCCGCACTGGGGGCAACCGTGCTCATGTCGGGGAATCTAACCGGCTGTCGTGCATTCTCCCTGTCACGTGGCTGTGGCCCGACTGCCATATTACCGGTGATGTCGAACCAGCCCACCCCGCTCTCGAACGCGGCCCTCGCCTCGCAGCGTCTGGCGCAACTCGGCCTGGTCATCAACGCGCTCCTGGCGGTGGTGAAGCTGGTGGCGGGGCTGGTGGGGAACGCGTACGCCCTCGTGGCCGACGCCATCGAGAGCGGCACCGACATGATCGGGTCGGTGGTGGTGTGGGGCGGGCTTCGCATCGCGAGCCGCGATCCCGACGACCGCTATCCGTTCGGCTACGGGCGGGCCGAGGCGCTGGCGGGCGCGGTGGTGTCGGCGCTCATGTTCGGGGCCGCAGCCGGTATCGCCATCGAGGCCATTCGCGAGATCCGCACCCCACACCATGCGCCGGCCCCGTGGACGCTGGGGGTTCTCGCGGTGGTGATCGTGGTGAAGGAGGTGCTGGCCAAGAAGGTGCTGCAGGTGAGCGAAGGAAGCGGCAGCGTGGCCGCCGCGGCCGACGGGTGGCATCACCGCGCCGATGCGATCACGTCGGCGGCCGCCTTCATCGGTATTACCGTGGCGATCGTCGGTGGCCCCGGCTGGGAGCCGGCCGATGACTGGGCGGCGCTCGTGGCGGCCGCCATCATCGCCATCAATGCCACTCTGCTGCTGCGGACGGCGCTGGGCGATCTCATGGACCGGGCGCC
>Ga0164292_10000596_pt1 | contig 28558 bp, 20 predicted proteins | sample GEODES117metaG_FD_111486 | JGI IMG/M metagenome (GOLD analysis project Ga0164292, IMG submission 111486) | Eutrophic lake water microbial communities from Lake Mendota, Wisconsin, USA - GEODES117 metaG | ecosystem: Environmental > Aquatic > Freshwater > Lake | place: USA: Lake Mendota...
CGCGCGCCGACGCCGAGGCAATGGCTTGGGCGAGTGCGCCGGTGCTGTCGAGCTTGGCGAGACGCGCGAGCAGTGCACTTCGTACTTCGCGCGCCGGCTTACCGCCAATCGTCACGTTCGCGGGGAGGGCGCGACGTTCGTAGCGGTACTGCGGGTTGGCGAGCGTGATGGCGGTATCCATCATCGCCGCCGTAGTGGAAAAGCGACCGCCGAAGAAGCTGAGCGTGGACCGATCGAATATGCGATTGAGCGTCGCACGCGTGCTGTCGGCGAGCGTGCCCGCTGAGTCGGCCGCCGAATACGCGCCATCCATGAGCAGATAGCGCCATGCGAGATCGGCACGGGTTGTGGTACCGGCCTGTGGGCTCTGTGCACCGGCCAGAGACAGAGGGGCGGCGGCCGCCAGGAACATGAGTGTACGTGAGAGTCGCAACATGCGGGAAATGTGGTGCGGACTCGGCGGGAATGCGATAACGTCTCTCCCATGTCGATCCTTACCCCGCTCTACGCCGCCGCGTTCAGTCTTTCCACCCTCGCCGTGCAACCGCCGCCGGCGTCGACGCGTGCCAGCGACTATCTGTACCTCTGGGCCTCATCGGCCGACAGTACGGCACCGGACTTTTTGGCCGTGTACGATGTGCGCGACGGTGGGAAGAGCGATCGCTACGGCGCGCTGGTCACCACTCTCCCCGTTCCCGGTCGTGGTCACCGCACCCATCACACCGATCATGCGCTGGCGGCCGACCGTCAGCTATTCGCCAATGATTTCGGCTCCGGCGAGTCGTACGTGTTCGATCTCACGCGGCCCAGCGCGCCCCGACTGGTCAAGCAGTTCGAGGACGTGGGCGGGTTGATGCATCCGCACAGCTTCTGGCGGCTCCCCAACAACAACGTGCTTGCCACGTTCCAGATGCAGCACGATGCCGAGGGGATGGCACCGGGCGGTTTGGTGGAGATGACACCGCGCGGGGATGTGGTGCGATCGTCATCGGCAAAACAGCCGGGTGTGGATCGTCGTGTGCGCCCCTACTCGGCGGCCATTCTTCCGGCCGTCGACCGCGTCGTGGTGACCACCAGCGACATGGACAACCGCGACACCACACGCGCGCTACAGTTCTGGCGCCTGTCCGACCTGTCGCTGCAGCACACCATCGAGTTGCCGCCGGGGCCGCGCGGTGACGAGGGCTATCGCTCGGCCGAGCCCCGCATATTGCGCGACGGCAAGACGGTGATGGTGAGCACCTTCAACTGCGGTCTCTACCTGCTCGAAGGCATTGCCGGCAACAAGCCCACCGCGCGCCTCGTGCATGCCTTCCCGCGCAAACCCGGGACGTCGTGCGCCGTACCGGTGGTGGCGGGCAACTACTACCTCATCACGGTGCCGGCATGGAGCGCGGTGGTGAGTCTCGATGTGTCGGATCCGGCGCACCCGCGCGAGGTGTCGCGTGTGTCATTGGGCTCCAACGATGTGCCGCACTGGATTGGGATCGAGCCCAATCACCAGCGGGTGGTGATCACGGGGTATCAGGCCATGAAAACCCGCGTGATCCTGGCCAATTTCGATGAACGCACCGGGAGGTTGTCGCTCGATGATCGCTTCCGCGGCCCCGGCAGCGAGGTGGGGATGCGCATGGAAAACACCGCATGGCCACACGGTGGGAACGGTGCGGCCGTGCCGCACGGCGCGGTGTTCAGTGTTCCCGCTGGCGATACTGTGTCGCTGTCTCCATCGCAGCGGCAGGTGATGGCCGTGGTCGATTCGGCCATGGCCGCGATCAATCAAGGCGACATGATCGCCCTGTCGAATCTCATGACCGACAGCGGGCAGGTCTACGCGGCGCGTGAGCGCGACGGCGCGCCCTCGTTCGTTATGCGTACCGCGGCATCGCAACGCGCCACGGGGCGCCGCGCGCCCATCATCGAGCGCGGGTTCGATGCGGAGGTACGCATCGCCGGTACGTTTGCGTCGGTCTGGTTGCCGTATGACCTGTGGGCCGAGGGGAAATGGTCACACTGCGGTGTCGATCAGTTCACGCTCGTGCGGGTCGGCACGACGTGGCGCATCGTGAACCTCACCTACTCGGTGGAGCAGCCGCCGGTGTGTCACATGCATCCGGATGGTCCGCCACCCGGGTACAAGCCGCCGGGTTTCTGAGCGGCGAATGTGACCGCGCTCAAGACGCTCGGTGCCGCGCTTACCGCCGTGACAGCTTGCTGTCTTCGAGAACGAGCGGGTAGACGTAGCCGGCGCCGAAGTCCCGATCGAGGCGCAGCGCGCCGGTGATGGTCACGGTGTCACCCACCGCCACACGGTCGAGCGATGTGGCCGTCAGATCGTGCGTCCCCTTGGCGGCACTGCCGCTGCCGTCCTGGATGTGAATCCAGTTTTTCCCCATCACGCCCTCGTTGTATTTCACCACCACGCCACGCACGGTGACGGTGGTGCCGGCGAGGCCCTTCTGCTGCGCGTGCACTTCACCGATGGTGCGCGCGTTGGCACCGGTGGCTTTGCTGATACGGCCGATGCCGGCGTCGACGGCGGCTGGTGTGCCCACCTGGTCCGCGTTGGTCATGGCATCGGGGGCGGACCCCGTCGACGTTTGCGGGGTGGTACCAGGCGGTTCGAGGGCGCCGAAGTAGATGCGCGCGAACGTGCGGCTCAGGGTGGGCGACTGGAAGTTCTCCATGAGCATCACGTTGTACACCGTGACCGACTTGCCCACCGCGAGCGGTTCGTTGTTCACGGCCGCCCACACCTCCCCGTTGTCCGTGTCGAGGCGCACGTACACATACGGGCCCACGGGGATCTGCTCGCGCAGCGTGCCCGTGAGGGTGCTGCCGGGGGCGATGGCCGGCGCCGCCGTCGCGCCGGAGGTCGCGCTGGCGCTGCTCGCCGAGGGGGATGCCATACCCTTCGCCCCATCGGGCGATTTATCGGCACAGGCCACGGCAAACAGCAGGACACCCGGAAGAACCACACGACGCATGATGGACTCGGCAAGAACGGAAGCGACGCGGCGAAGACGCACGGCGCGTCCCACCTGCTGCATGAACATAACGGAGCAGGGGTCCGGTTCCTCTCACAGTGTCCTCCCCCCACGCGCTAGCTTCCCGTGATGTCCATGTCCTCCCGCCCGCTCGCCGTCATTACCGGTGCCACCTCCGGCATCGGGAACGTCTTCGCCCATCGCCTGGCGGCCAGCGGTCACGATGTGCTGCTGGTGGCGCGGGATGCCGCCCGTCTCGACACCGTCTGCGCCGAGCTCGGCACGGCGCACGGCATCCAGGCGGAGGCGCTCGTTGCCGATTTGTCCGATGATGCCGATATCGCCCGTGTAGCCGACCGTTTGCGCCACGAGTCGCGACTCGCCACGCTCGTGAGCAACGCGGGCTTTGGTACGCGCGGCACCATCGAAACGGCCGACCCCGCGGGACAGTCGCGCATGCTGCGGTTGCACGTGCAGGCCACGCACGAACTGGTGCACGCGGTCCTGCCGGGGATGCTGGCCCGTCGCAGCGGCACCATTATCGTGGTGGCGAGTGTGGCCAGTTGGTCACCCACCGCGGGCAACGTGAATTACAACGCGACCAAAGTGTATCAGCGCATGTACTGCGAGGCGCTGGCGCACGAGCTGGTGGATACGGGCGTCTACGTGCAGGCGCTCTGTCCAGGCTTCACGTACACCGAGTTTCACGACCGGCTGGGGAGTGGCCGCAAAGGCATTCCCGGGTGGGCGTGGCTACCGGCCGAGCGAGTGGTGGACGAAAGTCTCGCCCAAGCGAAGGGCCGTGGCGCGGTGGTGTGTGTGCCCGGCAAGCGCTTCAAGCTGATCGTGTTCCTGCTCAAGTACGCGCCCTGGATGCTTGGCAGCCTGCGCCAGCGCTATCGCCGGGACCGGTTGAACGTCACGCCGCAGTAGCGGTTACCCATCGGGTATCGGGCCCTTGTCCTCATCGAAACCTCACCTCTCCAGCCCTGTGTCCATGGAGCGCGAATCACCGGCGCCCACCGCCGCTCAGATCGAGACCCTGCAACAGGAAAACGCCCGGCTGCGCGCGCAGCTCGTGGCCATGCAGCAGCTCGCCCTCGCGCCGCGCGAACCGGTGAGTCTGGCCCAGCGTCGCTGGGTTGGACGCGGCATCCAGCTACTACTCGTGCTGTTCGGTGTGGCCGCCGGCGCCGCGTACGTGAGATACAGCGACGCTGGGTTCATGCGTGATGCACGTGCCGGGTACAACGACGCGATGCGTCGCTGAGGCGGGCTCACACGGTCCGTTGTTTCCACGCCCCTCGGCGGAAGAACACGGCGCTCAGCACGGCCAGTGCCGTATAGGCACCCACCACGGCGACGAAGACCCCGCGCCACGCGAGTGATGTGCGCTGCGACATGTACCAGGCCAGTGGCAGCTGCACGAGCCAGAACACCACGAAATTCATCCAGCTCGGTGTTCTGGTGTCGCCGGCTCCGTTGAAGCTCTGCTCGAGCACCATTCCGAGGGCGTAGAGTGGGAAGCCCAGCGACATGGTACGCAGGCCGTTCACGCCCACCTCGCGTACGGCACTCACGTCACTGAACCACCCCACGAGCGTTGGCGCGGTGAACCAGAAGAGCACACCGGTAAGCCCCAGCACGAGCATGTTGATGCGCGCGGCCGCCCACACCGCCTGCTCGGCGCGATCCGGCTTGCCGGCACCGAGCGCCTGCCCCACCATCGTCGCGGCCGCTGCACCGACCCCGTATGCCGGCATGAGGGCGAAGAGCAGCACGCGAATGGCGATGGTGTAGCCCGCGACGGCAGTGGCGCCGAACGTGGCGATGAGGCGTACGAGCGCGATCCAACTCATCGAACTCAGTGCCACCTGTACGGTGCCCCACCCGGAGAGGGTGGCGATGTGCATCATCGTGTCGGGTTCCACGCGGACATGCCGGCGATGCACCCGCAGGTTGCCGGCACCGCCGTGCAGGTGCCACAGTGCCCAGAGGAAACCGACACCGCGCCCTGTAACCGTCGCTACGGCGGCGCCCTCGAGCCCCAGCCGTGGAAACGGCCCCACACCGAAAATGAGACACGGCGCGAGCACGATGTTGATCGCGTTGCCGAGCACGAGCACGCGCATTGCCACGGCGGCATCACCCGCACCGCGAAACGCCGCGTTGATGAGAAACAGCAGGAACACCGCGCTGCTGGTGCCAAGCGAAAGGCGGGTGAAGCCGGTGCCCATGCGCAGCACCTCGGCGTCGGCCCCCATGAGTGCGAGGAGCTCGGGAGTGAAAATGGCCCCGGTCACGCCCAGCACGAGCGACAGGAAGAGCCCGAGCAGTAATCCCTGTATCGCGGCACGGGCCGCACCGTCGGCGTCCTTTTCGCCGATCCGACGCGACACGGTGGCGGTCACGCCGATGCTCAGTCCCATGGCGACGGTGTAGATCACCACCATGAGCGACTCGGTCAACCCGATGGTCGCGACGGCGGCGGGGCCGAGACGCCCGACGTAGTACGCATCGACCACCGCGAAGATGCTCTCCATGGACATTTCGAGCACCATGGGCACCGCCAGCAGAAAGATCGCGCGACCGATCGCTCCTTCGGTGTAGTCGTGCTCGGCCCCACGAACGGCGTCACGGATGTCGTGCCACATGCTGACGGGCGACGGATTCCCGGAGTCCGGACTATCCGCGGTCTCCGTGGATTCTGATGCAGCTTTCACATGCGGATACCGAGACGACCTCGACCGTCACCGGCCGCCGGGAAAATCGGCCGCTCGGGGTGACAACCGGGGAGTACAGGATTTCAGGCGAAACGTGGAAAATGGGATACCGCAAGGCCGGGCACCATCCCCGTCAGCACCGGACGAGTCTGGTTATTCGCGGTGGAAGGTCGTAAACTCGCAAAGCACGCCGCTGGTCTCACATTCTCATGCTCATGGCCTCTGGACATCCTGCCGACGATACCCCGGATCCGCTCCCGCCCTCCGGGGAAATGGCAGCGCTTCCCGCGTTGTCGGACGCGCAGCTGGCATCGGCGGCCGACGGCGTTCTGATCCAGGCCTTCTATCGGCGCATCTTCGAATCCCTGCCGGCGCAGCTCGCTGTCTTCTCACCGCAGGGCGTGTACGAGTACGTAACGCCGAGCGCCATTGCCGATCCTGTGGTGCGGGAATGGATCATCGGGCGCACCGATGCGGAATTCGCGGCGTTCCGGAAGCTGCCGCCCGATGTGCCGGTGCGGCGCATGGAGACCATCGCACAGGTCGCGAGGGAAGGGTCGACCATCACGTTCGAGGAGAGCTTCACCTCCCGTGATGGTGATCAGCGCTGGTTCCGTCGTTACGTGACTCCGGTGAAGGATGCCAACGGCAACGTACAGCACGTGCTCGGTTACGGTATCGACATCACCGAGCAGCGACGGGCCGAGGATCAGTTGCGTCATGCGCAGAAGATGGAGGCCGTCGGTCGGCTTGCCGGTGGCGTTGCGCACGACTTCAACAATCTCATTACCGTGATCGGCGGATTCGCCGAAACGCTCGATGGCACGTTCGACGCGGACGATCCGCGGCAGGAAGCGGTCCTCTCAATTCGGGAAGCGGCCAGCCGCGCCTCGGGCCTTACCCGTCAATTGCTGTCGTTCAGCCGGCGGGCACCGATCGAACTCACCACCCTCGATGTTCATGAGGTGGTGCTGGATACGGTGCACCTGCTCGAGCGCGTCATCGGCGAGAAGATCCGCGTGTCGTTGGCATTGCACGCCGCAAAACATCACATCCGTGCCGATGCGGGACAGTTCAAGCAGGTGCTGCTCAATCTCGTACTGAATGCACGCGATGCGATGCCAAACGGTGGCGACCTGCGCATCGTGACGCGCAAGGCATCACCGCAAACCCTGCGTGACCTGAACCTCGACGCAACCCGACAGGGATATCTCGAACTCGAGGTCACGGATACGGGCGTGGGGATGACGAGTGACACGATGGCCCGCGTGTTCGAACCGTTCTTCACCACGAAGGGGCCCGAGAAGGGAACCGGGCTCGGGCTGTCCACGGTGTACGGCATTGTGTCGCAGATCGGTGGGCAGGTCACGGTAAGCAGTCTCCTCGAGCGTGGGAGCACCTTCCGCGTGATCGTGCCGGCCTCGGCGGCACCGTCCGGCAAATCGCGCGACGATCACGAGGCCACCGCGTTTCCCGGCGAAATGGCGACCCTGCTCGTGGCCGAAGACGAGGACGGCGTACGCCTGCTCGTCACGCGCATCCTGCGCGCACAGGGCCACCGCGTGCTCGAGGTCTCGAGTGGGACCGACGCCATGCGCGTCGTTGAGACACACGATGGGCCCATCGACCTGCTGGTGACCGATGTCGTCATGGGTGACTTCGGCGGGCGTACGCTGGCCGATGCGGCACGCGTCGTGCGCCCCCAGTTGCGGGTGTTGTACATGAGTGGCTACCCCGACGAAGACAACCTGCTCGATGTGGAGAACCCCACCGAATCCTTCCTCAAGAAGCCGTTCACGGTGGAAGCGCTCAAGACGCGTGTGGATCTGCTGCTGCGCACCGCCGTAAACACGGCGCGCGGCGAATAGATCGCGCGTTAGATTCGCGTCATGCTCCGCTCCCTGATGGCATCGTCCGCAGCCGCCGCGGTGATGGCGGCCCCCCTGATGCACGCGCAGCCGGCACCGCGCCGTTTCCCAGTGGACACGGCGTCGGTTGCCACGGTGCACGCCGCGTTCAAGGCCAAGCGCCTTACCTGTCGCGCCCTCGTTCAGCAGTACCTCGCGCGCATCGAGGCGATGGATAAGCAGGGGCCGGCGATCAACAGCATTGTGCTGGTCAACGCCGAAGCGGTGGCGGTTGCCGACTCCCTCGACGCCCGCTATGCGAAGGCGGGGCCGGTGGGACCGTTACACTGCATCCCGCTCATCGTGAAGGACAATTTCGAGACGATCGGGCTGCAAACGACTGGCGGTTCCCTGGCCCTCGAAGGATGGAAGCCACCGCAGGATGCCACGATGGTGCGGCTCGTGAAGAACGCGGGCGCCATCGTGCTGGCGAAGAGCAACCTCGCCGAATGGGCGTTCACGCCGTACGAAACGGTGAGCTCCATTCTTCCGGGGTACACCAGGAATCCCTACGCGCTCGATCGTGTGACCGCCGGTTCGAGCGGGGGGACGGCGGCCGCGGTCGCTGCGGGCTTCGGCACCCTGGGGCTTGGCACCGATACCGGCAATTCCATTCGCGGGCCGTCGGCGCATCAGGCCCTCGTGGGTATCCGCAGCACGATGGGGCTCACGTCGCGCGCCGGGGTGATTCCGCTCAATGCATCGGCCGACATCGCAGGGCCGATGGCCCGTAGCGTGGCCGATGCCGTGGTCGTGTTCGATGTGATTGCACACAGCGATGCGGCGGATCCCGTCACGGCAAATGCCGACGCGAAGCGTGCGCCGCGATACACGAACGCGCTCACGCGCGGCGCACTCAAGGGCGCGCGCATCGGCGTACTCCGGCAGGCCTACGATCGTCCCACGCTCGACGCCGAAGTCCGCACGGTATTCGAGCGCGCACTCGCTGACCTGCGTCGCGCCGGGGCCATCGTGATTGATTCGGTGCGGGTCGATTCGCTCGACGCGATCCAGCGCCGGCAGCAGGGTGGCTGCAACCGCTTCAAGGCCGATCTCGAACGCTACTTCGCGGCGCGTGCGCCCAATGCCCCGGTGAAGACGCTCGACGACGTGATTCGCAGCCGCAAGTTCCACCCAACGGTCGAGCTTCGCCTGCGTGATGCTGCCACGGCGACCGAACTGCCGGAGCAGAGTGCTGGTTGTCAGAGTCGCGAGCGGGTGCGCGCCGACGTGCGCACGGCGGTGCTGGCAATGATGGAGGCGCAGCAGCTCGACGCGCTGGTGTATCCTACGTGGAGCAATCCGCCGCGGCTCATCGGTGACCTGAACACGCCGCACGGCGATAACAGTCAGCTGTTCTCGCCCACCACGGGGTTTCCCGCCATTACGGTGCCTATGGGCTACACGCGCGGCAATCGGTTGCCCGCGGGGCTGCAGTTCTTCGGGCGTGCGTACGACGAGTTCAAGCTCATCGGCTACGTGTACGACTACGAGCAGACCACGAAGCACTGGCGGGCGCCGCGCTTCTGACCTGTCTGGTTGTTGGAGAATCAGGGAAAGGGGGGAACTGATATTGGGAGAAAAGGGGAAAAGGAGAAAAGGAGAAGAACACCACATTCTCCTTTCTCCCATCCTCATTTTCTCCCAATATCAGTTCCCCCTTTTCTCTTTTTCTCCGCTTACGACCGCCGCGCCACCAGTTCGATTTCGACGTGGGCGCCCAGCGGCAGCCCGGCTACGGCTACCGTCGTGCGCGCCGGGTAGGGCTGCGAGAAGCGCGTGCCGTAGGCCTTGTTCATGTGCGGAAAGTCCGCCATGTCCACCAGGTACACGTTGCACTTGATCACGTCGTCCATCGTGAGCCCGGCCGACTCTACCACCGCCTGCAGATTGTCGAAGCACCGGTGCGTCTGGGCCTCCACGTCCCCCTCAATGAGGCTCCCCACGGTGGGGTCGATGGGTGTCTGCCCCGAGCAGTAGAGGAGGTCGCCGGCCCAGATGGCCTGCGAGTACGGGCCGATGGCCTTGGGAGCGTGGTCGCTGTGCGTGGAAGTGCGCGGCATGGGTTCCGGGAAGGGAGCAGGAGGCAGGAAGTGGGGAGCAGTCGCTCCGCGAACGCAGGAATGTGCATCCGCGACCCGCTGCCTGCGAAGTTCCCATCCTAGTCTGCCGCGTCTCGCGTCACCGATAGCGGCGCGCCGCCAGAATGCCGCCGCCGAACCCGCCGAGGTGCGCCTGCCAGCTGATACCCGGCTGGCCTGGCGCGATACCGAGGACGAGGCCGCCCCATAGCACCGCCGTGACCAGGCTCAGCACGATGCTCCAGAAGCTGCGGGTGTACACGCCGGCGAGCAGCAGAAAGCCGAGGTAGCCGAACACGACGCCGCTCGCGCCGATGTGCACCGACCCCGGAGCACCGAGTGTCCAGGCCATAAGGCCGGCGCCGAGCACGGAGAAGAGGGTGACGGGGAGGAAGTGGCGGGCATCGCGCAACATCACCATCCAGCCGAGCGCCAGAAACGGGATCGTGTTGGCGATGAGGTGATTCAGGTTGCCGTGCAGGAACGGGGCGAAGAGGATACCGCGCAGCCCGTCGGTGGTGCGCGGAATGATACCGAATTGATTGAGCGCGCCGCCGAGCATGGCGTTCACCACGAAGGTGACCCAGAATGCCCCGAGCGTGGTGCCAAGGGTCGTGATCTGGGTTCTGACCGACTTCGTCACCTGTCGGCTGGTGCGGGCGGCGGATTTCGTGAGGCTCGAGCGACTGTTCGCGGGCATGGCGGAAAGGTGAGTGGGCACGCTGCCTCGCGCGACCGGCGTGATCGGGCGCTAAGTTCGCGCCATGATGAATTCCACTGTCTCTACGTCGACCGACAGCGCCACGTTTCGGAAGATCAGCTGGCGACTGCTGCCGCTGCTCTTTGCCTGCTACATCGTGGCGTTTCTCGATCGGGTGAATGTGGGCTTCGCCAAGCTGCAGATGGTGTCGGAGTTGGGCTGGAGCGATGCGGTGTATGGCTTCGGCGCCGGCATTTTCTTCTTCGGGTATTTCCTGTTCGAGGTGCCGAGCAATCTGCTGCTCGAGCGGGTGGGCGCCCGTCGGTGGATCGCCCGCATCATGATCACGTGGGCGCTCGTGTCGTCGGCCTTTGCCTTCGTCGACACGATTCCCTGGGGACCGTTGCCGGCGTTCTTCGGGGTCACCTCGGATGTGTTCGGTTTTTACGCATTGCGTCTGCTGCTGGGGATGGCCGAGGCGGGATTCTTTCCTGGTATCGTGCTCTACCTCACGTACTGGTTTCCCGCCGACCGGCGCGCGCGAGCGTTTGCGCGATTCATGATCGCGATCGCGGTGGCCAACGTGCTTGGGGCGCCGCTCTCCGGCTACATCATGCAAGTGTTCGAGGGCGTGAGCGAATGGTCGGGGTGGCGCTGGCTGTTCGTGCTGGAGAGTGTGCCGAGCTTCGTGATGGGGGCGGTGGTTCTGTTGGCGCTCCCTGACGGGCCGCTGCAGGCCACGTGGCTAACGCACGACGAGCGGCAGCTCGTGCTGCGCCGTCTGTCGGATGAGGCGGCGCGTGTCCCCGCGCCCGCGCATGGCGCCTTGCGCACGGCGTTCGGCAGTGTCCGCGTGTGGGCGCTCGCCTACGTCTATTTCACGACGGCGGTCGCGCTATACGGCGTGAACTTCTGGATGCCCACCATCATCCAGGAATTGGGGCTCAGCAAGACCGCGTATCTCGAGATCGGGTTGCTGTCGATGATTCCCTGGGGCATCGCCGGCGTGACGATGATTTGGTGGGGCAATCACTCCGACCGCACGGGCGAACGACGCTGGCATGTCACCGCGTCGCTCGTGTGCACCGCCACTGGACTGGCGTTGCTGGCCTTTACGGGCACGCATATCGCCAGCTCGCTCCTCGCGCTTTCACTTGTCGCGGCGGGGGTGCTTTCGGGCATGAGTACGTTCTGGTCCATTCCCACGACCTTTCTGCGCGGGACTGCGGCCGCGGCGGGGATTGCGTGGATCAACAGCATCGGCAATCTCGGTGGCCACTTCGGTCCCGATCTCATTGGCCGCGTGCGCACCGCCACGGGCAGTTCATCCGCCGCGTTTCTCACCCTCGCGGCCCTCGGCGTGAGCGGTGCCCTTGTCGTGGCCTTCGTCGCGCGTGATTCGGCGGCGCCTCCGCAGGAGTGATGTGCACTGCTTTGCGCTTGGGAGAATGTGAGAAACGGGGAAAGGAGAAAGGGAGAAAAGGGGGAACTGATATTGGGAGAAAAGGGGAAAATGAGAAAAGGAGTTGAGCGTTCCTCTCTTTTTCTCCCTTTCCTCTTTTCTCCCAATATCAGTTCCCCCCATTCTCCTATTCTCGAAAATGCAGTGCTCTTCTTCGACTACAAGATGACAACGGGATGACGGAACGGATCAGTTTGCGTCCATGCAGACCGATCAGATTACCGGCACCGTGATCGACGCGGCTATTGAAATTCATCGTGCCCTGGGGCCCGGCTTATTGGAATCAGCGTACGAGGAGCTGTTGGCCGGGGAGCTTATGGCGCGTGGCCTGTCGCTCAAGCGACAGGTAAAGGTGCCGTTCCAGTGGAAGGGCAGACCTATCGAATTCGGCTTTCGCGCAGACTTGCTCGTCGAAGATCACGTGGTGGTCGAGCTCAAGGCGACCGATCAACCCAATCCCATCTACGGACGACAGGTCCTGACCTATCTGCGCCTCATGCACCTGCCGGTGGGACTGCTGATCAACTTCGGCAGTTATCGGCTGACAGATGGTATTCAGCGAATCACGAACAACGACGTCCCGCTGCCCGGCGGAACCCGTTTTCGCCGCTCTGGAGAAGGGGAGAAAAGGGGGAACTGATATTGGGAGAAAAGGAGAAAAGAAGAAAAGGAGTTCACCGTTCTTCTCTTTTTCTCCCTTTCCCCTTTTCTCCCAATTTCAGTTCCCCCCTTTCTCCGTTTCTCCAACAACGGAGCCCCCGCCTCAAATCACGTTCTTTTCGAGCAGCGGCCGCCCCTCGGCGACGCGACTCGCGCGCAACGGTGACAGGTCGAGGGTGAGGTACTGGCCGGTGGCGATGAATTCCGCGAGGCCGCGGCCCACGGCGGGAGCCTGCTGCAGTCCGTGCCCGGAGAAGCCGCAGGCGGTGTAGGCGTTCGCATACGGGGCCAGTGCGCCCACGAGCCCGTTGTGGTCGAAGCTGTTCATCTCGTAATAGCCTGCCCAGCTGCTCGTCACGCGCAGCGCGTCGAAGGCCGGCACCCGGTCCGCGAGGATGGGCCAGATGAATTCCTCGAAGAGGCCGTGGTCGACCTGCTCGAGTGGCACATCGTCTGGGTCGCCGTTGCGCGGCGGCGAGCCGCAGAGAAAGCGGCCGGCCTGCAGTTCGGGACGGAACCACACGCCGCTGGGGTCGATCACCAACGGCGCCAGCTGCCCATCGCTGCCGCGCAGGTCGACATCGGCTTCGAAGGCGAACACGTCCCGCTTGCGGGCGTGCACGGGGAGGGACACGCCGAGCTGGTCGCCCACCTGCCCGGACCACGCGCCCGCGGCAATCACGACGGCGTCTCCCTCGACCGAACGGCCGGCCGCCGTATGCACGGCGCGCACCCGCGCCGGCCCCTCGTGGCGGTCCACCACGAAGTCGATCACCTCGTCCTCCACGAAGGTCACGCCAGCGGCGGCCGCGCCGCGACGGAACGCTTGCAGCGCAGCATAGCCGTCGAACCATCCTTCGCCGCTCGTGGCGGTGGACAGCCCGAGTGATCCCAACACGAGATCGGCGGCGTTGAGCCACGGATAGCGCTGCGTGAGCGCCGGTGGATCGAGCAGCGCCGTCTGCACCGCGTGCTCATGCTGCAGCGCATGCTGCTCACGCAGAACCCCGGCACCACCGTCGGTGGCCGCGAGGTAGAGATAGCCCGGTTCGATGAGACCGATGTTGGGTGCCTCGTCGCCGATGGCCAGCTCCGTGCCGATCGCGCGGTAGAACGCGAGGCTGTCCTGTGAGATGCGGATGTTGATGGCCGTGGAGAACTGCTGACGGATGGCGCACACGCTCAGCGCGCTCGATGCCTTCGCGTACGAGGCATCCCGTTCGATGACGGTGACCCGTACCCCGTGTTCGCGGGCCAGAAACCACGCGGTCGCGCATCCCATGACACCGCCACCCACGATGACCACGTGACGAGGACGCTGCCATTCGCGCGTCTCCCAGGATTGCTCGGTATGCATCGATACAGGGGCTGACGGATGTGGAGTCGAGATGAGACGGCCATGACACCCCGGACCCGGTGGACGGGGGCGGATGCAGAGCCATGACGCGTGTGGTACCTTCGGGCAGTCCCGCGCTGTTCGCGATGGCTCGGCAACCGCCCTCTCACGTGCTGCCACAAAGTGCTGCCACAACTGACCGCTGAACAGGTGCACGCGGCGCTGCCATGGGATGCCCTGGCGACGGCGCTCGCGCAGGCCTTCGTGGCGCCGCCACAGGCGCCGGTGCGTACCGCCCACGCCATGTCGCCCGCCGATACGCTGTTGCTCATGCCCGCGTGGGACGACCGTGCGATCGGGATCAAGCTGGTGACGGTGATTCCCACCGCGGTGCATCATGGCGGGCACACCGTGGATGCCACCTATCTGCTCCTCGATCGGGCCACCGGGGCGCCGCAGGCGCTGCTCGATGGCGAGGCGCTCACCGTGCGTCGCACCGCCGCCACCTCGGCCCTCGCCGCGCGCGCGCTGGCGGTGCCGGCACCCGAGCGGCTGGTGATCGTGGGGACGGGACGCCTCGCCCCGTGGATGGCGCGCGCCTACCACGCCCTCATGCCGTCGCTCCGCCACATCGCCCTCTGGGGACGCGACGAGCGCACGGCCGCCACGCTGGTCGCGGGGCTACTCGACGAGGGACTGCCGGTGAGCGCGGCGCCCCGGCTCGCTGATGCCGTGGCCGACGCCGATATCGTTTCGTGCGTGACCACGGCCACGTCGCCGGTGGTCCACGGCACGTGGCTCAAGCCGGGGGCGCATCTCGACCTCGTGGGCGGATTCACCCCCACCATGCGCGAGGCCGACAACGCGGCGGTCGCCCGGGCGCGTATCGTGGTGGATGACATGAAGAGTGCGCTCGCGGAAGCCGGCGATCTGATTCAGCCGTTGGCCGACGGCGTGATCACCCCGGCGGCGATTGTGGGTGATCTTGGCGCCCTGTTGCGCGGGGAGGTGCTCGCCCGGCGCGACGCCAACGACATCACGCTGTTCAAGAGTGTCGGTCACGCCCTCGAAGATCTCGCGGCGGCGCGTCTCGCCATGACCGCTCACCTTTCGTCCGGAACATGATGGTGCCTCTCGCGCGCGCCCTCCGTACGCTCACCGCCGCGGCGGTGCTCCTCCCGCTTCCGTCGTCGCTAGCCGCGCAGGACACGCTCGACGTGCTCATCACCGGCGGCCGCATCTACGACGGCAGCGGGAGTGCCCCACGCGAGGGCGCGGTGGGGATACGCGGGGATCGTATCGTGTTCGTGGGAGCATCGCCGGGCAACGTGGTGGCGAAGCGGCGCATCGATGCCCGCGGTCAGGTGGTGACCCCTGGCTTCATCGATCCGCACACGCATGCCTACGAGGGGCTACCGCGCCTCGGTCTCGAGCGTCGTCGCAATCTGTCGAGCCTCATGCAGGGGATCACGACGGTCGTGCTGGGTGCCGACGGGCGCGGCCCGCTCGACGTGAAGCAGGTGCTGGATTCGTCACAGACGCTGGGCCTCGGCACCAACACGTACGCCCTCACCGGTTTCGGCACGGTGCGCAGTCGCGTGATGGGGAATTCGTCGGCACCGGCCACGCCCCAGCAGGTGGCGGCCATGCGCGCGCTCATCACGAAGGCCATGCAGGAGGGGGCGTACGGGGTGGGCAGCGGCCTGTTCTACGTACCGCAGACGTATGCCACCACCGACGAAGTGGTGGCGGTCGTGTCCGCGGCCAAGCCGTTCGGCGGGGTCTACGACACGCACCAGCGAGACGAGAGCAGCTACAGCATCGGGCTCTTTGCGAGCACCCGCGAAGCCATCCGTATCGGGTGCGAGAGCGGCCTCACCACCAACATCGGCCACATCAAGACGCTCGGCGTGGACATGTGGGGTAAGGCCGACAGCGTGCTGGCCATCATGGGCGAGGCGCGCACGCGCGGCTGCACGGTGGTGGCCGACCAGTATCCGTGGACGGCGAGCGGGACCGGATTGAGCGCGGCGCTCATGCCGCGGTGGGCGCAGGCGGGCGGTCGCGATTCGCTGCGGCTGCGCGTCGCCGATGCGGCACAGCGTGCGCGCATGCTGGCCGACATGCGCGAGAATCTCCGCCGACGTGGTGGCGACAGCACGCTGCTGCTCATCGACGGCGACGACGCCAAGGCGGCCCCGTACCTTGGCAAGACGCTCAAGCAGGTGGCCGCCGAGGTTGGGCAGCCGGCGGTAGAGGCGGCGCTCGATCTCGTGCTTCGCGGCATCGACATGGGCGTGGCGAGCTTCAACATGACCGAAGCCGATATCGAGACGTTCATGCGGGATCCGCAGGTGATGACCAGCAGTGACGGGTCCGATGGGCATCCGCGGCTCTTCGCCACCTATCCGCGCAAGATCCGCCGGTACGTGCTGGACCGGCGGGTGATCACCATGGAGCGCATGATCCAGAGCGCCACGGGGCAGGTCGCCGCCACGTATGGCCTTGCCGACCGCGGCGTGCTCCGCGCCGGGGCCTACGCCGACGTCCTCGTCTTCGACCCGCAGCAGTTGAAGGAGGAAGCGACGTATACGGAGCCGCGGAAGCTCGCCAGCGGGATGCGCTTCGTATTCGTGAACGGGGTCGCGGCGGTTGACGAGGGCGGGGCCACCAACGCCTTGGCGGGGAAGGTGCTGCGGAAGCGCTAACCCGGCGTCCCGTCGGCGGGAAACGGGCGAAACGGTGCACCCCCGTCCCAGTCATCGGGTTTTCCACGCTGGACTCAACAGGTAGCGATTGGCGAACGTAGCGGAGTTGTATTTCCGTACCTATCCAATCCCGCCTGGAGGCCTGATGGTCAAAAAAACTGCCGCGACGTTCGCGTTTGCGGCACTGCTGCTTGGTGGTGTCACTCCCGCGCCGGTGCAGGCGCAGGGTGGCGCGACCGGCCGCGTCAGCGGAGTCGTGACCGACTCGGCAACGGGGCAGCCGCTGCAAGCGGTCCAGCTCTTCCTCTCCCGTGGTACCACGCGCCTCGAGGCGCGCAGCAGTGCCGAAGGCCGGTATCTCTTCCCCAGCGTCCCCGCCGGTACCTACGGCCTCGAAGCCATCCGGCTTGGCTACCGTCGTGTCTTGCGCGCGAACATCGCGGTTGCGGCTGGCCAGACGCTCCCGTACGACCTCAAACTGGCGGCGGCCGCGCTCAACCTGCAGGCGATCGTCACCACGGGTGTCGTGGATCCGGCCAGCGGTACGCGCGTACCGTTCTCGGTGGGACGAGTTGCAGCGGAAGACGCGCCGGTGCCTGCCACCAATGCCCTCGAAACCATTCAGGGCAAGATTGCCGGCGTGAGCGTGATTCCCAGCGGCCAGGCCGGTAGCGGCACGAATATCCAGCTGCGCACGCCCACCTCCATCAGCAAGTCGAACGCGCCGCTGGTGGTGGTCGACGGCGTCATTCAATCGCAGTCGTTCGATGCGGCTAGCGCCGATCTGCAGTCCATGGACATCGAGAGCGTCGAGGTGGTGAAGGGCGCCGCGGCGGCCTCGTTGTATGGCTCGCGTGCCTCCGCCGGTGTCATCCAGATCCGCACGCGCCGGGGCACCGGGCTCGCGGAAGGCAGCACGAAGTTCACGGTGCGCTCCGAGTTCGGCAGCAATGAACTCGCCCGCACGGTGAAGTGGGCCCAGTACCACTCATTCCTCTCCAACGAGTCGGGGGCGTACGTCAACGCCGCTGGTCAGGAAGTGCCCCGTGAACAGCGCACCCCCGATCCGATCTGGGCGCGCTTTCAGGACAACTCCTTCAAGGCTGGCACGGCGTTCGACCAGGTCGACCGCTTCTTCGATCCCGGCAACTTCCTCCGCAACTCGCTCAACATCGCCCAGAGCAGCGCCAAGACGAACTGGTTCTTCTCGTATGTGAACCAGCGCGAAGACGGCGTCGTGCTCAACAGTGGCCGCTACGACCAGAACGACTTTCGCCTCAATCTCGACCACCGCCCGCGCAGCGATCTCAGCATCGGCGTGAGCGCGTATCACAGCCGCTCGAAGCGTCTGAACCTGTACGATGACACGTTTTTCGACCTGATCAATCAGGCGCCCGACGTGGACCTGCGTCAGCCCGACCCGGACGGCACGCCGTACATCTTCCAGCCTGATTTCGAGGGTCGCGAAGAGAATCCGCTGTACGTGTTGTCCACCGAGCGCCGCAATCGCAATCGCGCCCGACTGCAGGGCGGCCTCGAGGCGCGCTATACGCCGCGCTCGTGGCTCACGGTGGACGGCAACCTCTCGTACGACCGCTCCGATCGTTCGAACGATTTCTTCCTCGATCAGGGCGTGAAGACCGAGGGCTTCGGCAACGGCGGCCCCGGTGAAATCTCACGTTTCAACGGCACCACCAACGCGCTCAATGCGTCGCTGTCGGCGAACCTGCTCAAGCGCCTCGGCAGCTTCACGCTGCGCAGTACCGTCCGCGGCCTCGTGGAGCGCGAGACCAACGACGTGACCAACGCCTCCGGTCAGGTGTTCTCCACGCCGGGCGTGAACAGCCTCAACAACGCCACCGTCCGCTTCGTGTCGAGCACGAGCGAAACGATCAAGACCAACTCGTTCTTCGTGAGCGGTGCTGCCGATTATCGTGGCAAGCTCATCGTCGACGGTCTGACGCGTATGGACGGTAGCTCGCTCTTCGGTCCCGAGGAGCAGGTGAACTGGTACTATCGCGGTTCCGCAGCGTACCGCTTGTCGGAAGAGGCGTGGTTCCCGCTCAAGAAGCTCTTCAGCGAGTTCAAGCTGCGCGCGTCGCAGGGTACGGCGGGTGGCCGTCCCGACTTCAACGACCAGTACGAAACCTTCAACTTCATCGAAGGTGGCGGCCTGGTGAAGCAGAACCTGGGCAACAAGTTCCTGCGCCCTGAATACTCGAAGGAAACCGAAGTCGGTATCGACGCCATCGTGAAGGACCGCTACTCGGTGCAGCTGTCGTACGCGCGTCAGGTGACCACCGACCAGCTGTTGCTGGTGCCGCTCGCCGGCTACTTCGGCTACGCCAACCAGTGGCGCAACGCGGGTACGGTGACCGGCAACACGCTCGAAGGCACGTTCGAGGCGCAGTTGGTGCGCAAGCCCAACTTCACCTGGCGCACCGGCCTCGTGGCCGACCGATCGCGCAACCAGATCACGGAATTCAACCTCCCCTGCTTCACGACGGGCACGGTCGGCTTCCGCTGTGCAGGCCAGACGCTTGGCACGATGTACGGCTTCCGCTTCATCGGCAACACGAACGACCTGCCGGCCGATGCGCGCGCACGGGCCGGTGAATTCGCCGTGAACGATGAAGGGCTGCTCGTGTACGTGGGCCAGGGCAACAGCTACACCGACGGCGAAACCAAGCGTCTTTGGGGCACACCGGCCGTGACGATCGGCAGCCAGTCGTACCAGTGGGGCATGCCCATCCGCGCGACGGATTCCACCGGCAACGCGGCGGTGACGCGCATCGGTGATGCCAACCCCGACTTCCGTTTCGGCGTGTCGAACACGATCGGCTGGAAGAGCCTGCAGATTTTCATGCTCTGGGACGCGCAGGTTGGTGGCGACGTGTACAATCAGACCAACCAGCGCATGTACCAGTACCAGCGCAGCGCCGATGTGGACCAGACCGGCAAGGCGCAGGACCTCAAGAAGCCGATCGAGTACTACGTGTCGCTCTACTCGGCCAACGATCCCACGAGCTACTTCGTGGAGGACGCGAGCTTCGTGAAGCTGCGCGAACTGTCGGTGAAGTACCGCCTGCCGAACAGCTTCGCGCGCGCGCTCGCCCGTCTCGGTGCGTCGCAGGCGTCGGTGTCGCTCATCGGCCGCAACATGCTCACGTTCACGAAGTACAAGGGCTACGACCCGGAAGTCGGCAGCATCATCAACCGCGTCGACAGCTTCTCCTATCCGCGCTACCGCACGATCACGGGTAGCGTCGAGATCAACTTCTGACCGGCGACCAGCAACCTATGATCAAGACACTCAAGAAGGTCGCCTTGCCGGTGGGCATCACGCTCGTCGCGGCGTCCTGTCAGGACCTCGACGTGGTGAACCCTAACCGGCCCGACGCCGCACGCGCCACGTCGCAGCCGGTCACGACGGAATCGTTCGTCGCCTCCTCGTTCCGTACCTGGTGGCCCGTGGCCGGTCACGACGACTATCCGTCGTGGGCGTTCAGCACCATGGCGCGGGAAATCACCTCGGGCTTCGCCGACTTCGGCCAGTTGGAGCTCTCGGCGGAACCGCGGCAGGCGTGGAACAACAGCCCGGTGAACGCGCGCCGCGACGTGAACCAGGCGCCGTGGTACGCCTTCTATCGCACCATTTCGGCGGCGAGCGATGTCGTCAGGGCGATCGACGGTGGGCTCGTCATCGAGAATCCCGCGCGCACGGCCCGTGCCAAGGCGATGGGCAAGTTCATGCAGGGGTTGTCGTACGGCTACCTCGGCCTGTATTACGACAAGGCGGCCCTCGTGGACGAGAAGACGCGCCTCGATACGCTCGCGGGTGTGGTGCCCACGTTCAGCGATTACAAGGCCGTCACCACGTTCGCCATCGCGCAGCTCGATGCCGCGATCGCGACCGCCAACACGCAGTCCACGATCTCGTTCCCGATCGATGGCTGGATGTATCAGGCGCTCACGCGCGATCAGTTCGTCCGTCTCTCCAACTCATTCGCGGCGCGCCTGCTGGTGTACTCGGCGCGCACCCGGGAGGAGCGCGCGGCGGTGAACTGGACAGAGGTCATTCGTCGCATCGATGCCGGTATCCAGACGGACTTCGCCCCCGCAGCCCAGCCGGACATTCTGTTCGACGACTGGAAGCGCTTGCTCGCGCGTCTGCGTACGGCGGGTCGTCCGTCGGACTTCGGTCGCCCGAGCTACTGGCTCATCGGCCCCGCCGACTCGACCAATGGTTGGGTGAACTGGGTGGCCACGGCCAACGACAGCCGGCAACCGTTCCAGATGCGCACGAAGGATCGCCGCATTCAGGGGACCACCGGTCCTGCGTCGGCGGGCAAGTACATGGGCTACAACCTGAACAACATCTTCCAGGCCGCCCGTGGGACCTACCGCTTCTCGCACTACTTCTATCGTCGCAACGGGGTCGACCTCACGTGGCAGTCGGGGCCGCAGCCCGCGATGACGGTGGCGGAGATGGATCTGCTCAAGGCCGAAGCGCTCATCCGCCTCGGACGGGCAGCGGAAGCGGTACCGCTCATCAACAGGTCACGTGTGGCCAACGGCGAACTGCCGCCGGTTACGGTTGATGGCCCGCCGAACGAGGCGGGGTGCGTGCCCCGCAAGGAAAGCGGCGCCTGTGGCAGCCTGTGGGACGCACTGCGCTACGAGAAGGGCGTCGAAGGCGTGGGCGTGAGCGGTGTGGTGGCGTTCTTCGATGCGCGCGGATGGCGCACGTTGCCGGAAGGCACGCCGCTGCACTTCCCCATCCCGGGGCGTGAACTGCAGACGCTGCAGTTGCCGCTGTACACGTTCGGTGGCCCGGGCGGCCAGGCCAGTGCCCCGGCGCGTGATCCTGAGCGCTGTCCTGTGGCAGGGCTCGCGCGTTGCCCTTCGTAAGCTTCACGTAACCGACACGCACTGGGCCTCATGGGCCCGTACGGGGAGCCGCCGTCGACTGACGGCGGCTCCTTTACGTTTCGGACCTTCACTTCACCTACCACCGGGAACAACATTGCGACGGACTCGGGTCGCGCCGCGACCCGGTTCCTCCGGAACTTGCCCTCTCAATCTCCCTCCTTGTGACCCCTTCCCTCATGCGCCGACCCGCACTCTGGCGGGCGACGGCCAAGCGATTGCTGCCAGCGACGATATCGCTGGTTGTGAGCGCAAGCACCCTGCAGGCTCAGGCAACCGGCACGATCAACGGTCGTGTCGTTGACGCCGAAAACGGCCAGCCGATTTCGGCCGCCCAGATCACCATCAGCGGCACCCAGTTGGGCCGCTCCACCGGCGACGATGGTCGCTTCTCGCTGCCGAGCCTCACGGCCGGCAGCAAGACGCTGATCGTGCGGCGCATCGGCTACCAGCAGCAGTCGCGTACCGTGACGCTCGGCGCGAATGCCACGATCACCGTCGATTTCTCGCTGGCCAAGAGCAGCGTGTCGCTCGCCGGCGTGGTGGTCACGGCCACCGGCGAAGAGCGCAAGAAGGAAGTCGGTAACGCCGTCACGACCGTGAGCAGCGCCGACTTCGAACGTGGAGGCGTGGGTAACACGCAGCAGATCCTGCAGGGTCGCAGCACGGGTGTGACGGTGCTGGCCAACGGCGGTTCGCCCGGTGCCGGTGGTACGATCCGCCTGCGCGGTGTGAACTCCATCACGCAGGGTAACCGTCCGCTCATCTACGTCGACGGTATCCGGATCTTCAACGGCAACTCGCCCACCGGCGTGTCGTCGCGTCAGTCGGTGTCGCCGCTGAATGACATCCCCGCCTCGGACATCGAGCGCATCGAAGTCGTGAAGGGTCCGGCCGCCACCACGCTGTACGGCACCGAAGCGTCGGGGGGCGTGATTCAGATCTTCACCAAGCGTGGCCGTGATGGTGCGGCGTCGTGGACGCTGGATGCGTCCGGTGGCATCAACACCATGGGCGACTTCGGCCCGAGCACCGATCCGACCCGCATGTTCGTGCGCGAGTGCCGTGGCCCGAACATGGTGGACGCCAACGGCGTGGCCTTCGAAGACGCCACCTGCCCCAAGAGCGGCTCGTGGCTCAAGAACGGCTACATCGGCCGGTATTCGCTGGGTGTGCGTGGCGCGAGCGGCGGTATCAACTACGCCATCTCGGGCAACCTCGAGAATGAAGAAGGGGTGCTGCGCGTGGGCACCAACAAGACGGGCGGCATGCGCGCCAACCTTGGCTTCGCGCCCACCAAGACCGTCACGCTGGCGCTCAACAGCAGCTGGCAGCGCCGCAACACGGCGATGATCTCCGACGGTAACAGCGCCGATGCGTTCCTGCTCAACGTGTCGCGTGGTCCTGGCTCGAACTTCCGCGGTGGTGGCTGCAGCACGCCGACCATCGTCTGCGTGGTGAACGACACGATGTTCTCGAAGGCGAACACCATTGGCGGCGACCACTTCATCGTGGGTGGTACCGCCACGTGGACGCCGTTCGAGAACCTCACGAACCGTCTGGCCATCGGTATCGACTACAACAACACCGACCAGCGCACCATCAACCCGTTCGGCTATCCGCGTACGCCCACGGGGCAGTACTTCCAGACGCTCTGGAACCGTCAGCTCATCACCGTCGACTATGCGACGAGCTGGAAGCAGACGTTCTCGAAGAACTTCACCGGCACCACGTCGTTCGGTGGCCAGCTGTTCGACAGCCGACTCAACAGCACCGAACTGCAGGGTGACAACTTCGCCGGTCCGGGCACGCCCACGCTGCTCTCGGCGTCGCTCCGTCAGATCACCGACGTCAACCAGCAGCGTGTGATCAACGCCGGTCTGTTCGCGCAGCAGATGATCGGCTGGCGCGACAAGCTGTTCATCACGGCCGGCGCGCGTATCGACGGCAACAGTGCGTTCGGTCAGAGCTTCGGCCTGCAGACGTACCCGAAGGTGAGCGGTTCGTGGGTGCTGTCGGAAGAATCGTTCTGGCCCACGAATCTCGTCGAAACGTTCAAGCTGCGTGGTGCCGTTGGTGAGGCAGGCAAGGCGCCGGGCGCGTTCGACGCCACGCGTACGTGGAATCCGGTGGCGGCCGAGGGCGGTCAGCCGGCCTTCACGCCGGGTCAGCTCGGCAATCCCAACCTCGGTCCCGAGCGCACGCGCGAAACCGAATACGGCTTCGACGCCGGTTTCCTGAATGGTCGCCTTGGCCTCGTGTTCACGGCGTTCAGCGCCCGCACGAACGACGCCATCATCAACGTGGCGTATCCGCCGTCGCAGGGCTTCACGTCCAACCAGCCCGAAAACGTCGGTGTCATCAAGAACAGCGGCTTCGAGGCGCAGCTCACCGGCAACATCGATCTGACGAGCTGGGCGAAGCTCGAGACCCGTCTGCAGTTCACGAAGGTACAGGGTGAAGCCGTGGATCTTGGTGGCCGTGTCATCACCCTCGATGCACTGTCGCGCAGCTACGTGGCGGAAGGGCTGCCGCTGCCTGCCTACATGGGTCGCCGCGTGAAGAACGCCAACGCGTTCGAAGCGCCGATCTTGGAAGAGAACCAGTTCCTCGGCCAGACGTTCGCTGACAAGATCATCAACCCGTCGGTCACGCTGACGCTGTTCCGGAACCTCACGATCGAAGCGATCGGTGAGTTCCAGCGTGGTGGGCACCTGCTCAACGCCAACGGCTTCCAGAACGCCGGTCTTGGCATTTGGCAGCCGTGCTTCGCGGCGCAGAAGGCGCTGCGCGCCGCCGCCGCCGGTGATGCGTCGGCGCTCGCGTCGGTCACGGCGTTCGACCGCATGCGCTGCTCGATCACGGCATCCGAGCGTGACTATAGCTACTGGGTGGAAAGCGCGGACTTCTTCAAGCTCCGCAACCTCTCGCTGTCGTACGAAGTGCCGAAGCGGTATCTGCCCCGCACGCGCAGCATGACCGTCACGTTCGCGGGCCGCAACCTGTTCCGCAGCACGAACTACACCGGAACCGATCCGGAAGTCGCCGACCAGCGCACGAGCACGTTCTCGCGTCGCGACTACTACAACTTCCCGCCCTACCGCACGTTCCTCTTCAGTGTGAGGACGAACTTCTGATGCCCATCCTCACGAACTTCCGTCGCGGTGCCGTCACGCTGACCCTCGCGGGTCTCGGGCTCACCGCCTGCAGTTTCGAAGTTACCAATCCCGGCCCGCTGGTCGACAGCGATCTCAACACGCCGGGCGCCATGCCCGCCCTGGTGAACGGCATGGGCGGTGACCTGTCGAACGCCATTGGCAGCTATCTCACGCGCGGATCGTTGGCCGCCTTCGAACTGAATCACTCGGGCAACTTTGCCGCCGAGCGTCAGTTCGCGACGGGCGTGATCCGTCCAGAGGATGTGAACGGCGACTGGGCGCGCATGCAGCAGGCGCGTTGGGTGGCGGAGAATGGTCTGGTGCGTATGAAGACCGTGCTTGGCACGAACTTCGAGACCAATCCGCTCACCACGCGCGCGTACCTCTACGCCGGTTTCGCCAATCGGTTCCTCGGCGAAAACGTGTGTGAGACGACGATCGACGGCGGACGGCGGGTACCCAGCAGCGAGCACTTCGTTCGCGCCGAGTCGCTGTTCACGCGCGCCATCACGCTGGCACGCGCTCAGAACAACACGGCGCTGCTGAACGCGGGGCTCGCTGGCCGTGCGCAGGTACTCGCCTGGCAGAACAAGTGGGACGCGGCCGTGGCAGATGCCGCTCTCGTGCCGGCCACCTTCCGCCACAACGCGGTGTTCTCCATCAACACCACGCGCGAGAACATGGATCTGGCCACCCAGACCATCAATCGCCGTGAAGTCACGGTGTTCAACACCGTGTGGGTGGCCGATCGCGATGTGCGCGTGCCGTACGACACGGTGCGCACCGCGACGGGTGGTTTCCAGACGGGCCAGGACGGTGCCACCCGTTTCTTCCGCCAGCGCAAGTACATCACGCTTGGCGATCCGGTGGCGCTGGCACGTGGTACCGAGATGCTGCTCATCCGTGCCGAAGCCGCGTTGCGCAACAACGATGTGGCCGGGGCCATGACGCTCATCAATCAGGGTCGCACGGCATCGACGTTGCCGGCGCTGACGGCCACGACGGTGGACCAGGCGTGGACCATTCTCATGCGCGAGCGTGGGGCGGTGCTGTGGCTGGAAGGCCGGCGTCTGTGGGACCTGCGCCGGTGGTTGGCGTCGGGTCGCAATACCGCGCTACAGGGCCGTAGCACGTGCGTGCCGATCAGCCTCGAGGAGATCGGCGCGAATCCGAACCTGCAGTAAGCGTTCGGTCTGAATGCAAAGGGGAGCGTCCGAAGGCCGGACGCTCCCCTTTGTCATGTCAGGTGGTCGGCTCCCCGTCTGGGAGCCCCGGAGCCTTTCTCCTTCAGCGGATCACACTCTTCGCTGCCGCGGCCACCTTCTCCGCGGTGATGCCGAACTTCTCGTAGAGCACCGGCGCTGGCGCGCTCGCGCCGAACGTTTCGATGCCCACGATGGCGCCCGTGTCCCCCACCCAGCGGTACCAGCTCATGGGGTGCGCTGCTTCCACCGCTACGCGCGGCACGCCGGCGGGGAGCACATGGTGGCGATACTCCACCGGCTGCTGGGCGAACAGCTCAAGGCTGGGGCAGCTCACCACGCGTGCGTGAATGCCGTGCCCGCTCAACTGCTCGCGGGCCTTGAGCGCGATCTCCACTTCGCTGCCGCTCGCGAGCAGCACCACGTTGGGCACGTGGCCCGCAGCGTCCGCCACGATGTACGCGCCCTGCTTCACGCCGTCCTTTGCCCGAGCGGGCTCGGCGAAGTACGACAGCTTCTGCCGCGTGAGCACGATGGCACTCGGACCGCGCTTGTGGTGCAGCGCCACGCGCCATGCCTCGCTCACTTCGTCGGCATCCGAGGGACGCAGCACGAGGAGATTGGGGATGCAACGCAACGCCGCGAGGTGTTCGACGGGCTGGTGCGTGGGGCCGTCTTCGCCGAGCCCGATGGAATCGTGCGTGAACACGTAGATGGCCTGCACGCCCATGAGCCCCGCGAGACGGATGGCCGGGCGCATGTAGTCGCTGAACACGAGGAACGTGCCGCCGTACGGGATCACGCCGCCGTGCAGCCCCATGCCATTCATGATCGCGCCCATGGCGTGTTCACGAATGCCGAAGTGGATGTTGCGGCCGTCGCGCTGCGCGGCGCTGAACGGGTGCGCGCCCTTCACGTTGGTGAGGTTGGAGCCGGTGAGGTCGGCGCTGCCACCGAACAGCTCAGGCACCACGTTGGCGATGGCGTTGATCACCACGCCGCTCGCGGCGCGGCTCGCCACATTGCCACTCTTCGCATCGAACGCGGGGAACGACTGTTCCAGCTGCGCCGGCAGCGCCTTGCTCATGCGCCGCGTGAATTCCGCCGCGAGCTCGGGATGCGCCGCCGAATACGCCTGCCACTTCGTGTTCCACGCGGTGTGCGCCTGCGCACGCTGCGCGGTGGCGTCGCGCCAATGGGCCAGCGCGTCCTGCGGCACGAAGAACGGTTCCGTGCCCGGCCAGCCGTACGTCTGCTTGGTGAGCGCGATCTCGTCCTTGCCGAGCGGTTCGCCGTGCGCCTTGGCCGTGTCCTGACGGTTGGGTGAGCCGAAGCCGATGTGCGTCTTGGTGATGATGAGCGTGGGACGCTGCGTGTCGGCCTTCGCTTCGGCGATGGCGGCGTCGATGGCGGCGAGGTCGTTCACATCGGCCACGTGCAGCACTTGCCAGCCGTAGCTCTCGAAGCGCTTGGCGGCGTCGTCGCTGCAGGTGAGCGCCGTGCTGCCGTCGATCGTGATGCCGTTGTCGTCGAAGAAGCCGATCAGCTTGCCGAGCTTGAGATGGCCGGCATAGCTCGCCGCTTCGTGCGAGATGCCTTCCATGAGGCAGCCATCACCGGCCACGAAGTACGTGTAGTGGTCGACGATCTCGTGACCGGGCTGGTTGAACGTGGCCGCGAGATGCGCCTCGGCCATCGCAAAGCCCACCGCGTTGGCGACACCCTGACCCAACGGACCGGTCGTGGTCTCCACGCCCTTGGTGTGGTGCACTTCCGGGTGCCCCGGCGTGAGGCTCTCCCACTGCCGGAAGTTCTTGATCTCCTCGAGCGGGAGATCGTAGCCGGCCAGATGCAGCGTGCCATAGAGCAGCATCGACGCGTGCCCCACGGACAAAATGAAGCGGTCGCGGTCGGCCCAATCCGGCGCGGCCGGATCGTGGCGCAGGTGCTTCGTGTAGAGCGCGTACGCGAGCGGCGCGAGCGCCATCGGGGTGCCGGGGTGCCCCGACTCCGCGGCCTGCACCGCGTCCATGGCGAGGGTACGAACGGTATCGATAGCGAGACGCACGGTCTCGGATGACGCAGCGGACACGCAGAGCTCCGGGAGGGTCGGCGAAAGGCGAGGCGCGAGCGACGCGCCACAGCCCTGAAATCTAGCCGTTTTGGGCGTCGAATGCGGTGCCTTGGCGTCAAGCGGGAGCTGCAGAAACGCGAGCTGGCGCAACGGGAGCTAGTCCCACGGGAGCTAGTCCTACGGGAGTTGCTGTTCCCGTTGCTCAATATCGCGCATCACCAGCTTCCGTCGCACCAGCTCCCGCTCAACCAGCTCCCGAGGTGCCTCGACGGCCGCCTACCCGAGGTACTTGTCTCGCGTCAACCCAAAGTGATGCTGCATGTGTCCCGCAATCATCCACACCAACGCGCGGGCCGTCACGTCTTTGCCACTGGCTACACCGCTCTGGTCGATTGCCTCGTCGTCGAGTGACCGCACCAGCGCCAGGGTCGCGGCACGCACCGCATACATCTCGGCGAGGATGTCGGCGAGCGACCGCCGCCCGGCGCGGCTGGTGGGCACCCAGTCGTCCTGTTCGAACCCGGGGAGCGGGGTCCGGTCACCGCGTGCGATGCGCAGCAGACGATACGCGAATACCCGCTCGGTATCGCTCACATGCACCAGCGACTCGCCGAGTGTCCATTTGCCGGGC
>Ga0164292_10000597_pt1 | contig 28536 bp, 55 predicted proteins | sample GEODES117metaG_FD_111486 | JGI IMG/M metagenome (GOLD analysis project Ga0164292, IMG submission 111486) | Eutrophic lake water microbial communities from Lake Mendota, Wisconsin, USA - GEODES117 metaG | ecosystem: Environmental > Aquatic > Freshwater > Lake | place: USA: Lake Mendota...
ACCAACACCAACTACAACCCCAACACCAAGTACAACACCAATACCAACATTAAGAATGACATTCCAGTCACCTGATGCAAACCCAACTGTTGCGGAATTACCTTTAGTTTCGACAGGTGATTATAACTTTATTGTAAATTGGGGTGATAGTACAAGTGATACAATTACTGATTGGAACGATGGTGCTAAAGTACACACTTATGGTGATAATTCATTGTATGAAGTTACAATTGTTAATGGGACTATAAGAGGATTCAGTTATGGTAATGCGGGCGTTAGTTCTGAAAATAGGGCAAATTTAAGAACAATAACCGAGTGGGGAGACTTAGCAATTTCAGGTAATACTTCAGTTTTAAGTGGTTGTGTGAATCTAACAAGTTTTGCGAGTGGAGGACCTAGATTATTAACAAACAATTGTTTAACAGGATTTTTCCAAGGGTGTAGTTCATTAAATAGTTTAGACCCAATTTCAAATTGGGATATAAATAATGTATTCACTAATATTGATACCTTACAAGACCTGTTTAGTGGTTGCACGAGTGCGGTTGCAGATAGTATTACTTGGGATACTTCAAATATAACAGGTATGACAAGTGTATTTGAAGGTTGTACAGCGTTTAACGGAAGTATTAGTTCTTGGAATACAAGCGGTGTTACAAGGATGGACTCTATGTTTAAAGACTGTTCTACATTTAATGTAAACATATCATCTTGGAATGTCTCAAGTGTTACACTGATGCGTGAGATGTTTAGAAATGCAACGTCATTTGATTTTGATTTGAGTAATTGGGAGAGGGAGGATTCTTCACTATCCGCAGTGACATCTATGGCGGGTATGTTTAGAGGTGCGACCGCATTTGTAAGTAAACTTGATGGATGGAATATAAATAATGTTGAAAGTTTACAAGAATTTATGATTGACGTAAACTATCCATCGGTCAGATATGATAGTTTATTAAATTATTGGGCCGGAATACCATTACAATCAAACGTTATTGCGGATTTTGGTACAATACAATATACGGGTGATGGAGAAGTCGCAAGACAATATATAATAGATACGTACAATTGGACCATAAATGACGGAGGAAGAGCTTAATAATACATGACAGAATTAACATTCATATCAAACGGTTTTTATATCGGTTTCCCAAGTTGGAAACACGATACGGGAACTGTTATTTATTATATAAGGTGGAATTCATTTGGATATTGGGAATTTATAAACTGGCCTTATGATGGAGAACCAAGAAGTTACACATCACCTGGAAGTTTTCCCACAACAGGTTGGCAGTTATATAATAACATAAACCCAGCAAATTTTAATGTAACAGAAGGTGCTTGCTAAAATATAAATTATGACACGATTAACTTTTACGCCAAATGGTTTTTATAATGGTTTTCCAAGATGGACTACCGTAGATGGTGTATATACATATGTCATAAGGTGGAATGGTGTAGATTATTGGGAATGGACTGGATGGCCTTATGGAGGAGAACCAAGAAATTATAATCCACCACCAACATTTCCAACTGTAGGATGGGAACTATACGACGGAACTTTAACTGCGGAATTTAATTTTACTGTGGGTCAGTGTAATACACCAACCCCAACCCCGACTATGACACAAACACCAACAACCACACCTACACAAACTGAAACACCAGGACTCACAAGGTCGTTAACCCCAACCCCAACCCAAACTCCGACTAATACCACGACTTCAACCCAAACTCCGACTAATACAGTTTCACCAACAAGAACAAATACTCCAACACAAACAAGAACTGCTAGTCAAACTCCAACCACCACTCAAACACCTACAAATACTCCGAGTAGGACTGCTAGAGAGACACCATTACCAACACAAACTCCAACAACAACTCCTACAAACACTGCAACACAAACACCTACAAACAGTCCAACAATAACACAAACACCTACAAATAGCGTTACTCCAACTAGGACAACCACACCAACACCTACAAACCAACAATATATTCCATTAAGAAGTTTTTACGTTTCTTCTAGTTATACAGGTACAACACAAAATGGAGGACTCAATACCCCATGGACAGGTTTAACACAGGTTGAAAATTTTAACTCATTCCAAGCGGGAGATGCGATTTTATTTAAGAAAGGAGATACATTCTTCTGTCGTGATAGAGGTTCTACTTGTTCATTCGCTTGTGGATTTAGATGGTGGGGTCCTACGTATGGTTCAAAACCAAGTGGAACTGCTCAAAATCCAATTATATTTAGTTCTTATGGTACCGCAACAGAAAAACCAAATTTCTTATTCCCCGTAAGTTCCGCGTATGTTGGAGGTAGGACAGTATTACATTTTGAGGGTGCTAGTTACATAATAATAGATGGACTCCAATTTAACGACCCAAGAGACCCTGTGGCAAGTCTACCATACCCAAGTAAAAATTATCCAGGAAACCCATATACGACGAAAAAAATTGGTGAGGCAATAACCTCAATGGCGATTTTTATGGGTGAAAATAGTGTTCCTTGTAATAACGTAATTGTTAGGAATTGTTATATGAATAATGTTGGTATGGGAATTTCCTTTAATGGTAACAATAATGAAATTTACAATAACGTAATGGAGAATTTTGGTAATGTCCAAGCATACGGCATAAGTGCATATGCTGCAAATGGTATAACTGCAACAGGTGAAAACAATTACATACACAACAATTATGTTAAAGGTAGTTGGTGCTGGTCAGATGAATTTGGAAATGATGGAGGAGTTTGTGAGTTTATTAACACAAATATCAATAATAGAGTTATGTATAACACATTTGTTGATTCATTGGGTATTGCAGAAATGGGTGCAAATACTCAAACACCTAAACAAGTTAGTAGGGATAATGTATTTGCGTATAACAAAATTATAAATTGTAGTTCAGTTTCATATATTTCTGGGTCTGGAGATTTTGTTATAGATGCATATAATAATAGTTTTTATAATAACGTATTTGTTCAAAATGCGAATTCAAGATTCTCAGGTCCAAATTTTGGAGATGGTTTTGAAAACTTCCCAACATTTACTGCTTGTACGATAGGTCCACCATACATAAATGCGACAGGGCCTTGTAGTCCACAACCATCAGATGGGGTTTTCAATTGGAAGGATGGATTAACGGCAACTACTGTTTGGAATATTAAAAACAATATCATTTGCTTACTCAACCAACCAACTCTGTTCCAAAAAAATACAAGTGTTGCTCCTTTTACTGGTACACAACTTTATACTATGGCGTTTCTTAAAAGAACTGACCAACAAAGTAAAGTTAATCACGACTATAACAAGTTTATCCTTAGTGGAGGAACGGTAGGTTATACTTTGAGTGCTAATGAAACGACAGCAACTACAGTATCATCAATTTTTGTAGATACAATTAATCAAGACCCTGAAAATTGGGACTTCCATACATTACAAGCGTACTTGGGAGAAGATGTTGGGTTAACTTTGGATTTCTCAGGTAACACGGTGACTAACCCACCATATATTGGTATTTTCAACACATTAAGTTAAAATGATAATAATTAAAAACCCCACTCTTTGGTGGGGTTCGTTCTTTTAGAACTTTGGAATTGGAAGTTTCAACTTATACATTCTGAGGTAATACGCTCCCCAAGATAAAGCCCCAATCAAGATTGGAACAATAACTCCTGAACCACCCATATAAGATAGGTGAATCGAAACGGCACCACTCATAACAGAGGTGATAAGGATTGCGCCCCATAGAGAAGTTTTCTTCACACATAACATTACAACGGCAGCAACTTCAAGAGCTCCTACGAGACTCAAATAATGCGTCATATTTGTATATGTGAAATTCTTAACCATCTCATCAGTTGCAATCAACTTTGAAATTCCGCTGGGACCTAACATTAAAACAACAATCGCTGTTAGTAACCAACCCAAGTTTCTTTGTGTTAAATATTTCATCATGATATAAGGTTAATAATTAAACTTTGTATTGTCAAGAACTAAAAATAGAGATTCTTGTTTGATGCAAAAAATCTATCTACTTCACTTAATTTAACATTTCTGATAGATTCTAATTTTTTAGGTTCACCATACTCAGTTAAGTAGCCATGTGTATTTGTGTAATTAGGTAATACATTTACCCATATATTGAGGGAGTCCGAATATAAAGTTTGGTCTGAATAAATGATGTTGTATAATTTAAGAAGTGTTAGATACATGTTTTTTCCATGTCCTTGTCCTTTTGAATATTTGTCAAGTGCGCTGAACTCAACCTTAGCTGAATTTTTTTTGGAAAATGGGGTGTCAAAATTTATTTTAGTGCCTACATCCATTCTACCAACAATCTCTTCAATTTCTGGGTCAAAGAAAAAATAGGATGTGTCCCACTTATTTTCAATAATGACATATTCTAAATCAACACCTTTTTTTAATTTGAAAAACTCTTTCGATAAGAAGTAACATAAGTTGGATATTGTGTCAATACTAGCAAGTGATGAACTAAATAAGTCAGTATCAATATATCCATATGTTAATCCATCGATATATCTTACCACATCATTTTTTTTATATTTTTCAGCACCTAAGACCTTTTTGAGATACTCTTTGGTTTTTTTAATAACCTTATCTCCCGATTCTCGGTTCATCAACATTTGAATAAACTTGGGATATACGCTATCATCCAAGGTACCACTTCCGACATAGATTTCGTTAATACTCATGTAAATAAATATCTTACAACTTTATTTCGAACCTGTTTCGCATAAGTTCTATCTTATCACTTGGTACTCCGTGTTCGTTTACTCCTTCATGTCTATTTTCAATTATGACATAGAATATTCTGTAACCATATTTTTTTGCAATTACCCTATAAAATTTCATTTCCCAATCTTGGGTAAAAGTATTTGAGACAACTATTGTGTTGTAAAGTAAACCTCTGAATAAACTTGGTCTCATGGCGTTACGGACTCTATTTTTGCAATCTTGGTGTGCGTCTTTGATTTTGGTATAATCAAATTTGTATTTACCATTTTTTATAAAAAATTGGTCTGCTTCGAATATTTGCCATGGTTTGGCAATCGAACGGGCGAATGTGCTTTTACCTGACCCCGGACAACCTCTGACGATGTATAAAGTTTTCATATTGAGTTTAATAATTATTTTATTTCATTTTTGGTGATATACGGTTTAACATTTTCAGTTATATCTTAACACCATATAGATGTTCAGAGTATATATTCGTTCATTTTATCTCCAACTTATAATTGGACAAGCTTTTGTGTAAATTGACTTAATCATTTCACTTGGAACTTTAACGAAGTTAGTGTTTACTATTTTGGAATAACTTTTACTAATCAAAGTTAAAATACCGTAAACTGATACACCCATCCCGATAACTGCAAATATCGCTCTAAAAAAGACAAACCAACCATCTTTTGAAATCCAAAAATAACTTGACAAGACCAAAAGTCCTAAAGCAAGTAAACCACTAACACCAAGAACAATTTTAGCTCCTACCTCGCTTCTTTTAAGTTTTTTGCGTAATCTTTCATTATCAAGTTCAAGTTCTTCACTTGACATCTCACTTATAGGTTTTTTTTGTTTTGGTTTACTCTCAAATAATGAGGATAAAAATCTCATAATGAAAAGAAACAAGAAAAACGGAGAAAAAACCACAATTGCTGCCATACTCCAAAAATAAGGACATAAAGATTTTGGCGGTGTGTCAGAAAAAATGGTTGAGTAAATTTTGAAATGCCAACTGGACTTGTTTAATGTAATATTCATATTTTTTTATTTTAGTAAAGTTATTAAATGTTTTCGGGATAATCAAAAAAGAATTAAAGTCAGTTATCAACATTTTTTAGTTTTGATTTATACCATTTTATACCTTCCTTAAAGCAGTTTCTTGCGAATTGGGTATGCCAACCTGAGTCAGAGTTATTGTAAAACATTTCTTTTGCTGCAGCATCAATCTCCTCTTCCGAAACTTCATTTGTTTTGAAAATTGATTTTGCTTTATTGAAACCTTCTACAAATGAACCATAGTTATCTCCAATCTCATTTGTATTATTAGACCACTTTTTACTATTTTCATAAGAAGAAACCCATTCCATGGCATACTCATCTGTCTCGGCAATTTCTTTCAGTATTTTTTCAATCTTTTCTGAATGATAACTTCTAATTTCTTTTCCATCCTTATACATAAGTCGGGGTATTTCAGGATGAATGAGAATAGCACAAGCTTCCCAAGTTGGAGATAAAGCGTCAATCCTAATTTCAAATTCAACATCCATACCTTCGTAATATTTGGGACGTAAGTAAAGGTCGTCGTGGTAATTACTTATATAATCCTCAACCTTCATTACATCTTCCCGCCATAAAGGTAATGATTTTGAAATACCTAGTTCTTCGTAATATTCAACAAACCAACCCATGTCATCTTTTAATAATTTTCCTTTCATATTTTATCCTTTATCTTTATTAACAATATCATCTGTGTGGTGGTCGTCACCCATTTCTGATTTGATTGGTCTGTTTTTCATTAAAGGTACAATCTCTCTGATTATATTGTAAGGTCTGAACTCGGGGTGACCATCCATACCAACATCCATTCTTTTACCCACACCGAATCTTCTATTGGGAGGTAAATGTACATGTCCGTGTAGATGAATATAACCCTTATTTAACCCATCCCAACTTGAAATGGGGTAATGCATCAATTGGAACTTATAACCCCCCATTTCTAAGGTATTATAGTGAGAGACACTCAAAAACAAATCTTGTATATTATCTCGGTTTTTTTCAATATGTGTATCATGATTCCCAAGTATTAGGTGAATATTTTTACATACTAACCTATTATAAAACTCCCTAATCTGGTCGAATCCGTTAAAACTAACATCCCCCAAGTGAATTAAAATATCGTCCTGACCCACAACTTCGTTGATGTTATTAACAATTGCGGTATTCATCTTTTCTATGGTTGAAAAGTCCCTTGTTTGTTCCACAGGTATTTCACCATTTGGAAGACGCCAACCAGTTACACCACGACAAATATTTTTGTGTGAAAAGTGAGTATCGGAGGTGACCCAAACATTAGTATTTGTATCAATTTTAATCATATCACAAAGGTAAACCAATTTATTTATTTCGCAAAATTTCTTTTTTTAACTCCCTATCTTTAATGGATTGTCTTTTATCGTATAGTTTTTTTCCTTTGGCTAAAACAACCTCCATCTTGATAAGTCCTTTATCATTTATGAATACCCGATAAGGTATTATTGTAAGACCATCGGTTAATTCTTTCTCCAATCTTCTTAGTTCTTTTTTATTTAATAGGAGTTTTTTGTCTCTGTTTGCTGTGTGAGAAAAATGATTTAGGTTCTGTTCGATTAACATATTCTTAACAAATAATTCACCATCAATAAACATGCAGAAACTATCGGTAAGTGATATTTTACCACTTCTTATCGATTTGACCTCAGAACCTAAAAGTTGTATTCCTGAAATGTATGAGTCCAAAAACTCAAAATCAAATTTCGCTTTTCTGTTTATTATGTTTGTTGAGTTTTTCATTCAAACAAAGATAATAAAACTTTTTGAAATAAAAAAAACCTGATTTCTCAGGTTTTGTTTTTTAATTTTTTTAGAATAGGTTGGTTACCGTCAGATTGATTATTAAGGATATAAAAAACATAATCCAAGTCTGATTTATCTTCGGATTTATATTATCCTCATCGAAGTTTCCTATATGATAGGGTCTTGTTCTGTAATTATCGAATCCGTGTGTTAAACCCGCACCAATAAATGCTGACAGATACGCTAATGGTGTAAACCAAATTTGATGGTCCCAGTTTGTAAATAAAATTGGGAATGGCATACCAATCATAAAAAACATGCCAATAATTCTTTGTAATTTTTTCATCTCTAACTTTTTGTTAAATCAATTATAAAAACGGGAATTGCTCCGAGTATAGTGTATAAGAAATCAACTATGTCAGGTGTTCCTGTTTTTGAGTAATAATCATAGATTTCCTTGGATGCTCCTATTATAATTACGGGGACTAAAGATAATAGGGGTGTCAAAAAAAATGAAGACAAAAAATAAATCAAGGTTCCGTATATAAAGTGATTTGCTTTATCTACGGGAATTAAAAATCTATTCATGTTAAATAAATATTATTAAAAAACTAATAATTACTTTACACGGACAGTTTCCGTAGTTTGGTCGTCGATAGTTATTGAAATTAAATATGGTTTTTCAATTGAGTTAATTTCAACAGGTTCTTTTTTACAACCTACTAAAATTGAGATTGAAAGTAAAAAAAGTAATTTTTTCATGGTATTTTTATTTGATGATATAAGTTCCATTTATGTTGTTAATAGATATTGTGATGATGTCACCGATTCTAATATTTTCAGGTAATTTGATGTCATAATATTTCTTGGTGTTATTGGGTAACACATAATTTACTCTCATTCTGTTTACTTTATCAAGAGATTCAACTTTGAAAGAAATATGAGTAAAGTTGTCTATGTTTTTTGCGGTGATGTTTGTGATTTTCAAAGGTAAAACATTATTAATAATAGTTACTGTCCCGCCACACGAAGTCCCGTTTCCACAGGTACCAGTATTTCTTACCATGAATACTCTAATGTTTGATGAACCAAGCGGTGAAATAATGTTATCATATACAAGAGTTCCTGTTCTATTATTACCTTGTGATTGATGACAAGTATTAAGGACAGTATCACTTCCAACTAAAACAGTTGTATTAAGATGCTTAGTTCCTGAGGATGTCCAATCTATAGTTAATCTCCAAGTTATATTATCTCCACTTGGGTTAGTTAAAGTCGCGTTTACAACATTAATACAATTTTGGGATTTTGAAATTAAAAAAGATGCGAGAATAAAAAGTGTTAATAAAATTTTTTTCATAAGGTTTAGTATAATAAATATTGTTTATTTTTTCAAGTTATGTGCTTTAGGTTTACCATTCTCATCCAAAAGAACAAAAACTATTTTTTCAATTCTAATAATTGATTCTTTGGTGTTCTTATTTCTTACATCACAAGTAATGGTTATTGAAGTATTACCAACTTCTGCTAATTCCATACCAAACTCGATAATATCACCTTCCTTTGCAGTTTTAACAAAGTTTATTTCCGACATTGCTTTTGTTACGATGTTAGGAGAACCTAACTGACATATTGCAAAAATTGCCGCTTCCTCGTCAATCCACTTGAGAACCTGTCCTCCAAAAAGTGTTCTTCTTGGGTTTAAGTCGCCTGGTTTAACTAGTTTTCTCGTCCTGTATTTCATTTTTTAGTTTTGAATTGAGTTCAAATAATTCGCAAGTGTGTCTACTATTTGGGATGTTGATTGGATGGTTTCCCTTTTTAGGGTGACAACATTTAAGTCCTTGACCTACACCTATTAACCAAGCAAGGTGTTGGCAATTGTAACAAACTTTTTCTGTTGGTAAAATATTTTCCATGATTTTTATAAAAAAATAATAATAAATAAAAAATTGTAATCAAAAAATTAATTTACTCGTCCAACACCTTTTAATATTCTACTATATTCATCTAAACAACTTATTTTGACACCATCTCTGAAATTTGCGGCATGGATGAATTCATCATTACCAATATAAACACCAACATGCCAACCACTTGGACTCACTCTACTTGAAAAGAATAATAAATCACCAACAACAAGTGAATCGGGGCTTACCTTTCTGACAAAATTAAATTGTTTTATACAAGTTCGAGGAATTGTGTAACCATAAACATCTTTATACAAACGCTGAACAAATGCTGAGCAGTCAATACCATTGATACTTGTTCCGCCATATCTATAAGGTTTACCCAACCAATTAGATACAAATTGTTCCATGGTTTGTAATCTTGGTTTGAACCTGACAGATTCTTCATCCATCATTTTGTAAATTATAATACGGCTTTCCTTTTCGAATTTCAAACTATCTTCTCTTGTTGGTAGATGGTCGAATTTCTCTGTTACGGTATACAAATTTCCATATTCGTCATAGTGTGGAAAACTCCTTAATTCGAAAGTATCGGTTGATTGAGAAAATACCTGAGATGAAATGAGTGATAATATAATAAAAATTTTTTTCATAATTATTTAACCGGGGCAACTATCCACATGTTTTTCTGTTTCGTATTCAAATTTGAGTATCATGGTTGATTTACTCCAACCTCTTCCAAATGTCATAACATTTTGGGAATATATATTTGAATATTTTTCACCCTTCTCTCTACCGATTAGATATAAAGTGTTATTTTCATATCCACCTTCTTTGGCGAGTTCATAAATTTCTTTGATGGTTAACTTACCATTTATTATGAAATCATCCATTTCGTCTTTTTCTCTCATAGTTTTTTAATTTGATAGTGGCGCTTTAATTGATGGGTGTGATTGATAGTTTATTAATCTAAAATTCTCATAAACATATTCATCAAATTTTAATTCAGGATTTGTTATCATCGCAAGTATTGGTAATTCATATGGCTCTCTACCAATTTGTTCTACCGCTTGTTCTTTGTGATTACTATACAAATGTACATCACCCAAGTTACCAATCAATTCATCAGGAACCATATTAACTTCTTTGGCTATGATTTCAAGTAGCAATCCATAAGATGCTATGTTGAATGGTAAACCAAGGAATGTATCCACTGAGCGTTGATTCCACATTAAAGAGATTGCTCGTCTTGGAATAGTATTATCCATATCAACGGTTTCTCTAATTATATTTTGACCTATACCACCAACATCTTCGTAGCCAGCTAATCTCATTCGTTCTTTCTCACTCAACTCTCTCGTATAAACTTGAAATCCATAATGACAGGGTGGAAGAACCATTTGGTCTAACTCTCCTACATTCCAAGCATTAACCATTAATCGTCTTGAGTCAGGATTTGTTTTGAGTTCAGAGATTAGGTTTGCGATTTGGTCTATACGCTCAGGGTAAAATACATAACCCTGCTCATCTGTAACATAATCTCCTTTAATATACTTTTCCAAGTATCTCCATTGCTTACCATAAATTGGTCCTAATTCACCCCACAGCTTAGCAAACTCATCATCGGTTTTGATTTTGTTGATGAACTCTTCTTGTGATAACGGAACAATTTTATTAGGACCGTCATTCCTTAAAAACATAGAATCTAATCCATGTTCTATTTTTTGTTTGTAGTTCTTATACGCATCACCATCCCATATATGACATCCATTATCAACAAGGTATTTGATATTGGTATCACCACGTAAGAACCATAATAATTCTGTTACCATAGTTTTAAACGCCATTTTTTTGGTCGTTAATAGAGGGAATCCCTCACTCATTTTGTGGCGGATTTGTCTACCGAAAACACTTATGGTTCCAGTACCAGTGCGGTCTCTCTTTTCAACTCCATTGTGGATTATATCCTGAAGTAGTTTTGTGTATTGTTTGTCTATATTATTCATAACTTATTTTTAATCCATCTATAAAATTTAATTAACCAAATACAATTACCACGACAATTTTCTTTGAAGCAAGCTTCGCATAATAATTGGGGGTTTGATGGTATTACATCATTCCAATTTATATCGGTTATATTACTCATAACTTTCTACCGTTTAAATCATATATTACTTCACCTAGTACTTCAAAAACGTGTGCTGGTAGATTTGAATGTTCTTCTTTAAGATATTCTAATAAATCTGTTAGGATTCTTGCATTTTGTTTCTTACTCTTAGGTTTTATAGGTTCTATACATTCTCCTGTGCAACTATCACCACAGTTATACATGCATCCGTTTGTTCCAAAATTCATAACTTTCTATTGTTTTTTAAATTCGTACCTAACACTGTAAATAGTATCTTCAATCCAATCATCTTGATTATTTCCATTTGCTATTTTACCTAACCAAGATTTAATCTCATATAGATAAACAACATCAGGATTAACTCTTTCTATTTCTTTAAACCACAAACTCATACCACCATCTGATTCTCTATACATTGATTCCTTAACACACCATTTTTCACCTAAATATTGTACATTATCTAATGTTGTGTATTCGTCTTGAAGTGGCCTTTTTACTATTTTAAGTTCCATATTATAATTTTTTTAATTCTTCTCTACATCCATTACCCCACCGGTCATTAAACTTATCATCATTTAATATCTTATCCTTGAACTCCTCAAAATTAAACTCCTCATAATCAATCCAACTCTTCTTTAGATTGTGTTTAATAAAATCCCAAGTCCAAGTTTCTGTATCTCTACAATATCTGTAATAGTTTTTATATGCCTCCTGTGGTGTCATTTTCTATTTCTTCAAAAGGTAAATCTTCCATGATATAATCTATCAATTCTCTATCAGTTATGTCTACCCAACCGGAGTCATCCAAAATAAGAAAATCGGTGCCGTTAGAGTGTTCACTAATTCTGATTTCAAGCTCAACACCATTTTCATCTTCTATGGTACACTGCTTGGTTTCCATAAAGTAAACCAATTCAGGTTCTGTCTTTAATTTGTATGTCATATAATTTATTTTTTATCATTTTTACGAATTTGTCTTTCGATGTCAATAACACCAAATAAACATATTCCAACTAAAACGCTTAAAACTGCGGGTATAATTATCTCTGCCATATTATTTGATTAGTTCAGGGTTAGTTTCGAGTATTTTTGCAATTGCATTTACAATCTCTTTTGGTTCGAAGTGAGTTTTCCAATCGCAACTTTCCGTAACATCATCTACCCACTCCATGTAGAGTTCGTATAGTTTTTCTTTATTTATTTCCATTTTCAATTTTTTTAATTGTCATTTTTAATTGTGCTATTTCTATTTGACTGATGAAAGAAATAATAACCCACATCAGACAATTTATCGGCCAAATAACTCCTACAAATCCCATATCCCAAGTTAGGAAAATCGCCCATAATGAACCTAAAAAACCTAAGAGGTGACAAAACAAATCCAATTTACTTAATTTTTTCATATTTTAATTTTTAATTTAACCATTTATTTGCGAATACCGAGTCGTTTTGGGTATATTCCACAAACTGCTCGTAAGATATAGCACCTTTATCATAAGAGGTGTATTCGGGTTTCCATTCATACTTTACGGAATACTCAAATAAGAATTCGCGTCTTTCTTTCAAATAATTTTCGTAAGCTTGTGTGTAATTATTCATAAAAAAATCTTCGTTTATACGCAATTTTGATAATTTAATGTTATTTTTCATAAGTTTTTTGACCTTATCATATATCTCAGGTTCAAATTTCGATTTTACCATCAGGACTTATTTTAAGATTAGTTGAGCTTGAGTAAATTGTATTCTTATTATATTTTTTCGGGTTCGGAACCATAGTATTTCCCATCATACAACCACATACACCGCTACCACCTCTACTTGGTTTACACCCACAAATAGATGCATAAGGGACTTCATCAGGTTCACCTATTGGAAATGGATTAGGTATATATTCCATAGTATCATCCTCAAAGAGTTCTAATACTTTCATAATCTTTTTCTGTAAGATGGTCGTGTCTCCTGGCATAACAACCATCAGATTATCATTCTTAAAAGTATCTTCAATAAGTGTTTTAAGTGTTTCGATTTTCATAATTTAATGTGTTCCGTTTGTTAAACTAATTCCGTGTTTTAATCCCGTTATAAAATCCTTTATTTGTTTTTCCGTCATATTTTCGATAACATGACCGAGACAAAAACCAACCTCATTACCCAAATCAGACATATCGCCTTTGTATTTTACATCAAATGCCTTTTCGCTCATAATCGATGCAATCTTTATAAGTTGTAATGAAGTCGGTTCAAGATTTTGTTCTTCTTCAGTTAAAATTTTTAATTTTTTTCCCATCTTATTCAAATTTTGATTTTAGATATTCCAAAAGGTATTTCGCGTAATCTGTTAAAAGTTCATGTCCTTGAAATACGAATATTTCAATATTATCTGATTTTGCTTTTGTGTATTCTGATTTCAACTTTTGGTAGGTTGGTTGGTCGAAGGTGATTGTGTTTGACATTTTATCTTTTGTTTTTACAAAGGTAGTAAAAAATAAATTACCAACAAAATTTTTTATGTCAAATGATAATAATAACCCTTACCCCAATAATCATCAAATTCTTTTTCCAAGACTTCACCTTTATAACAAAGACCGGTAATCATTTCAAATCGCTCACCAATCTCTGTTATAATTGGTGATATCTTTGATTCGTCAAACTCCTCATCAGTTTCAACTTCAAATGTAAAAAATGTTCCTTTTGAATAACTTTCCACAAAGAACATAGGTTCATCTTCTTCAGCAAAAGATTCGTAATTTTCATACTCATCTCTTGTTTCTTCATCGAAAGACCAATCTTCATCTGCCAAGGAGTCAAATATCATTTCATCACTTTCGTTGAAAACCTGAACCACAAAATCACTATCATAAACTCCGGTATAAATCTCATCAGATTCATCAACCATTTCTTTTCCCAAGATTTTGGCGATATCATCCATTTCGATTTTATCCTTTTCAACTTTTCCCTCTTTAAGAAGTTTATGTTGTTCTTCGTTCAATCTGTGAACCCAAATGTCGGCACCACGGCCACCTAATGTAATTTTGTATTTCATATTATTAAGTTGTTATTAGTTTGAATTTTTCGCATTCTTGGATTTTAGAAGTTATTTCTTCAATTGTTTCTCTTACGGAAATAGATTGACCGCCCATGGTGCTTACCATTCTGAAATTTTCATATTCTGTGATAGTAGTAATCATCATATGATTTATGTGATACACTAAATCTCCTTGAGACGCGTTTAATATTAAGAACTTATTTTGTTTCATTTGTTTACCTTTTTTGTTGGTTTCTTTTTTGTCTTTCTGACAGGTAGTTTATTCCAATTTATGGAGTTCTCTTTTTGAAATTGTATTGAGTCCGCCCTTGTTGGTATTCGGTTAAAAACTCTTCTTGTCGTGTAGAGATTACCGACTGAATCATAATGTGGGATACTATACCAAACTATGGTAGTATCGGTTTTCTGAGCTTTCGCCAAGTTCATAAACAAGAACGAAATTAAAACTAAAGTTATTTTTTTCATAATATGAAATTTAATAAATGTTTTTTATATTGACAAGTCAATATCAATTATCCCATCATATGGTAAATCTTCCCACTCTATCCCGTCTTGATTGACAAAACCATCATACACCTCTTTTTCAATTTTTTTAAGAGTGAACCCCATATCATGCAGGGTATCAATTGTGTCAGGGTCAATATATTCTGAGCTCACCCATTCCATAACTGCTGCGAGTTCGTCTTCCTTATAAACACCAATATAAACTTCTTTTTCTTCCATATTTTTTGTTTTAATCTTGTGTATATTCTCTTATGTATGGTTCGCTTGGGACAAGAAATGCAAAACCATCCTTCAAAAAATAATGCATCAACTTATCATCTTTACCAAATATCAATAACCAAAGGTTATGTTGGGGATGGACTGGAACATCTCCCCCATCTGTGGCGTACATATCAAAGTCCTTTTTATGCCAAATGACCCACTTACCATCCTCTTTTAATTTTAATTTACCTTGACCTTTGTATATGTGTTCCATTAAGAAATAAGTTTTTTACCTTGTTTTTCTCTGTGAAATTTGACTGCGAACCTGTGGACTTCTTCTTGTATTTTACCGAGTATCGAGAAGTTCGTATTATCAAAAATACTATGAGTTTTACCTGTTGATGTATGAATGATAGATGACTTATGTTTACTATCTTTTGAAATACTAATCAAATCAATCTTATTTGTCAAATTAAGTTCCTCAAATACTTTTCTTGCAACATTCAACTGACCCACACCACCATCAATCAAAACAAGGTGTGGTAATTGTTTGTTTTCGTTTAGCAATCTTTCAAATCTTCTGTGTAATACCTCATCAAAAGATGCGTAATCATTTGCCCCCTTGAATGATTTGATATTGTATTTTCTGTATTCACTCTTGTCGGGAACTTGATTTGTGAATCTGACAGATGCAGATACATTTGAGTCCCCCTGATGATGTGAATTATCGAACGCTTCAATAATAAACGGAACATTAACAAGCCCCAAAGAGTTTTTGATGTCAAGAGCAACATTATTGTATTGTCTTGTTCTAACAGGGTCAAGTGCTTTATCAAGTTGATTAAGAGCATTCAATCTGTGAAGATAAGTGTTGGCTTTCTCAAACTCCATTTTCTGTGATAAGTCATTCATCTCACGGGTTAGTTCTTTTCTCACAAAAGAAAAGTTCAACTCAAATAACTTTTTAATTAACATGATGTTTTTGTAGTTATTGAAAATAACATCTACATTAACACAAGGAGCCATACATCTTCCCAAATGATATTCCAAACATACCTTGAACTTACCCTCTTGGATTGATTCATTTTTGAGTTCATAAGAACAAGAACGAAGTGGGAAAATATCGTGTAGAAGGTTATATACCTCTTGGCATTTGAGACCATTAGTAAAGTCGAGAGAAGGTCTTTCGGTGGGTTTTTCTCTAACAACTTCAAGTTTGGGAACATAACCTTCAGTAATACAAATAGACCAATTGCGGGTCTTATCATCCTTCCCTTTGATGTTGTATTTTGGTTTGAATAGTTTTATCAACTCTTCTTCCAAAGTGATTGCGTCCTGTTCTGTTGCGGTGGTTCTGAACTCCACATCTCGGATGTTCTCAACAAGGACTTTTGTTTTGTTGTTGTCGTGTTTTTTGTTGAAATAGGAAGAAACCCTTTTGGGTAGATATTTTGACATACCTACATATATAATCTGTTCCTTGTCATCTTTGAATATATAACAACCGGCAGATTTGGGAGTATTTTTTACCTTTTCGACTAACATAACACAAAGGTAAATAATAATTGCGAAACTACAAAAATTAAATTGTGATTCTTTTTCTTACAGTATTGACGGGAAGCTGGAAATTTTCATTAAACCACTTTTTCATGGGTTTTAACCATAAATCACCAAAAAAACTATCAAATACTCTAGCTTGGTCTTCATGAACCTCTAGTATGGGTGCAACATTAAACCAAGGGGCATCTTCGTCGAAATAATATTTATCAACCCAAACAAATGTGACCATACTATCATATGAACCTTGGTAATCCCCTTTGTAAAATGTTATAATATTCGGGTCTTCATATTCCTCACCAGTTTTATCGTCATAAGTATAATTGTTGGTGTAGTTAATATCCGATAGGTCATATGTTTTGTCAAAATATTCAAAAATAACTTTTTCTATTCTGTTTTCGCTTAAAATGTATTTCATAATATAAAAAAATTATTTTGTATTAGATTCAGTTAGTTTTAATATTGAATCCATAATATAGGTAGTTCTGTCCTCGAAAACAATAGGGATAATATCTGAACTTGCATTTGTTGCCGCGGAATCCATGTAGATTGCTTCAACCAAGGAGGATGCAACTGAGTCCTGTTTAATATTATTTAATCTCTCCTCCCTAATCATATTAGAGATTGTAATAAAATCATTAACATATTTTTTGTTTAATTCCATAAGTTCTCCACATGAGCTTTGGGGTGATTTGAAGTAAGTAGAAAGTAAAAAAGTGAATGAACTAAAAAACAAAATTATAACTAAAACAACCAATCTTTGTTGTCTTGTGAATTGTTGTAGTATCTCCGTTATGTATTTCATATCAATAAATACGAACAACGAATAAAAAAAAATTCCCGATTTCGAAATAATTATTAATAAACTAACTTATGAAAAAACTAATATTTCTTTTAATTTTCATGCTGCCTTTATTAGTTATGGCACAAGTTGATACAGTATGTTATCAATCTACAAGTTCTGTTTATCAAGTCCCGAATGTACCGGGAAATACCTACACATGGAATGTAGTATCACCTGGTGTTATTGTTAATGGACAGGGAACTAATGTTATAACTGTGAATTGGGGTTCAGCAAACCCAGGCTTAATTACAAACGCTGTTTCAGTTTTTCCGACGAACCAATTTGGTTGCGTTGGTCCGACAGTTGATGTCGATGTTTTCGTATTGAATGTGATACCAACAATCGCACCCATAGGTTTATGTTTGGATGCGGGATGTGTTCCTTTGGTTGGTAGTCCTCTTGGTGGAACTTTTAGTGGTAATGGTGTCGTTGGTAATCAGTTCTGCCCTTCTGTGGCCGGAGTTGGAACATCAACAATAACTTACACTTATAGTTTGGGTGGATGTGTGTTTACAGCAACAACAGGTGCGGTTGTAAATCCATTACCAACTATATCGCCAATTCAATTTAACTGATGAGATACATACTTTTACTTTTGATTACCCTTTTGGGGTATGGTGCGTCCGCACAGGTTCAACAAGAAGTCGAGTTGTGCCCTAATGTAAAAAATAGTTTTACATATTGGTCTGTTGCCTCAACTTCAGGTGGTGGATGGTTATGGATGTTAGATAGTGATACAATTGCGAACAACAATAGTGTAAGAATAACATGGAGAGATACTGGGTTTTATGTGATAAGAGTTGTTTATAAAGATGAATGTGGCGAACCATCAAGAACCTTTAAAGTAAGGGTTGTTAAATGTCCTGAATCCGCAATTTATTTCCCAAGTGCATTCACACCAAATGGGGATGGATTAAATGATAAGTGGAGTCCAATACCATTTCGTATAGTTGAGTTGAGATGGCAAATATACAACAGATATGGTGAATTGGTTTATCAATCCAAAGGAATTGAAGATAAGTGGGATGGAAAACATAAAGGTGCAACACAAGGGACATTTAGTTTTGTGTATCAGTGTTGGTGGAGAGGTGTTGATGGTAAAACAGGTTTCAAAAAAGGTTCGGTAATTTCTATACGATGAAAAAATATATAATTTTATTAGTTTTTTTATTTGGGTGTTCAAAGAAATTTTCACCTGATGATGCTGCAAACCCTAAAACATCTTTCGAGAAAAGAGAAAGACGAGAAGAAAAGAGGTTAATGAAAAAAGAAAGACAAAATAAAATTATAGACCCATTAAAATGGAATAGGTAAGTATGAATAAATTATTTATAACGATATTAAGTTTACTAATTTCATTTGCGGGTTATTCACAGTGCGGTAATACAGATTTTGAATTAGGAAATTTCACAGGATGGTCAGCAAAGACAGGAAGATGTTGTCCTATTGTTTTGACTAACAACGGATTTGCGGCAACACGACATACCATAATGACACAGGGACTTGACCCGAGAACTTGTAATGGGTTAAGAACAGTATATCAAGGGACTTACTCGGCTAAGTTAGGTAATCAAAACATAGGAGCACAGGCGGAAGGTTTATATTATACTTTTGTTGTGACACCGAGTACAACTATTATCAGATACGCATATGCGGTTGTTTTCCAAGACCCAAACCATTTACCTAACGAACAACCAAGGTTTCAATCAAGAGTGAGATTACCAAATGGTGGTGTTATACCATGCACTGACTACTCTGTTACAGCAGCATCTAACTTACCTGGGTTTAGATATTGTTTTACAAATACTTTCAACACGAATGGAGATAGTGTATATGTTGCTTGGAGAGATTGGACTGAGGTTGCAGTTGATTTGAGTGCATATGTAGGACAGACCGTAACATTAGAGTTTGAGACAGGTGACTGCTTATTGACGGGACATTATGGTTATGCATATATTGATGCGGTTGAATGCGGACAAGCAACAAACCATGTTACATATTGTGAGAACGATACGTCACTTACAATAAACGCTTTAGGTGGATTCGCAAGTTATGAATGGCAGAATGGAGACACAACCCAAAGTACAACAATTAACCCGCAACTATACGACACCATAACTTGTACCGTAACTACATTTTTGGGATGTCAGCTAACATTATACTATGTCTTAGATATGGCACCCGGATTTCCTAATTTTGTATATACCCCCAATTGTGCGGGGTTAGTTCAATTTACAAATACGAGTAGTGCTAGTTATAGCCCTATAAACTACTTATGGACTTTTCCTGATGGTACGACATCAACACTACAAAACCCAACATACAACTCACCATCAGGCGTTTATAATGTAAATTTGTATATATCATCCAATTTAGGATGTGGAAGAGACACTACAATAACAATTGAGGTATACCCAACACCCTTTCCTAATTTTACTGTGCCTAATGTTTGTTTAGGTGATTCTGTAACTTTTACAAACCTTTCATTACAGACACCAGGATATCCTGTTAGTTATTTATGGGATTTTGGTGATAATACATCATCTACTATTACAGAACCTACACATTTTTATAACAACTCAGGTACATATTTGGTTACTTTATACTCAGCCACAACAGGAACAGGATGTATAAGTAGTGTAAGCGGACAAGTAACAATATTCCCATCACCAACAATCGGGAACATAATAATAAATTAAACCTACCTAATGAAATACATAATAAAAACAATAATAATACTTTTAATATCTCAAATGGGGTATTCACAGTGTAAGGATGTATACGGAAATGAAGTAGAATGTCCTACTACAGAAGATTCCATGCTAATCTACGAAAACTCACTTAAAGTTTATCAATACTACGAAAATAATAACTTTTACAAAAAAATTAAAATAAGAAAAATATTAACTTATAAAGATTTCTTAGATTGTTTTTTTAAGTTGGATAGTGCAAATCATGCGTTTAAAGAAATTTGGAGCATGAGAGAGAGTTATTTGAAAGGTGAAAATAATAAAATGATGGAGAAAGGAATACTTTTACCAAATGACGGTAAAAACATCCCATTAGAAAACTACTACGAAAGAATTGATGATTATAGATTTTATCAAAGAGAATTGGAGTGCGGTATATTAAACACCAATTCACCATTTCCACTTTATGATATTAGGATTGCTCCATTATATTTGAATGTTTATAGAAATCATAATAAGAATGATAGCTATAATGGTGATGAGGTTGAGGTGGCGTTATATATTCCCATTACAATAAAACCTGTTGCATTACTGACAAAGGAAGAGTCAATAAGTAGAGAAAAAATACTTAACGGAACTTTCTTAAAAAAGAAGGAAGTAAAAGAAAATAAAGTTCAAGATATAGCGGTGATAAGAGATTCGATAGTGAATAAAATAACACCTGATATAGTAGAAGAAAAATATAGAAGTGAACCAAAAACTGATGTGGTAAAGTTAAAACCAAAGTTAATTAAAAAAGTATTGAAAAAAGATATTAGTTTTGATATTCCAACTAACGCACAACCTCTTTATCTCACAAATGGTATAACAAGTTCTTTTGCTGGTTATGTATATAAAGGTTCGTTTGTCAAAATACCGAAACAATTGTATAATGATTATGCGGTTCAAACTTTTGCAAGAATCATATTAAATGATGATATTGAGTTGGGTAAAATCCTTAAAATAAAATACGGAAATTACATACACAAAATAGTCGGAGATGGATATGTGTTGAAATTTTAGAGTTCTTGTCTAATAATATCCAATAATTTTTTGAAAACAAATTTACCGACTAAACTTTTCATTTCTTCAGGGTTACTTGGAACTTCTTTGAATTTAATGGGGATGTAATCATCACTATCAGAATTATAGAATATAACTTGTCCTTCCTCAAAATTAGGTTCAATCGAGAAGTTATGGTAATCAGATAATATCTCCAAGAAATTATTACCAAGTAAACTCATTTTGAATAAAACATCATCTACTTCGATTTCCTGATATTTTGACATTAAACGGAGAAATTCTTTGTTTGGGTTGAAATAACCTTCCTCTTCCTCATCCTCTATTTCATCAGGCTCTTCATAAACTTGCTCACCTTGTGATATTCTTATAAGAGAGTCTTTCTCGTATTCAGTCAACGACTCGTAACCTGTTTCGTTCATCTTATCCAAAAGAAAATTCAAGTATTCTTGGGACTCAGATAATAATTCAAATTGAGATTCTGTAATTATATATTTCATAATAATAAATATGTTGTAATATTTATAATTATGAGTTTAAGTGAAATATCCATTCAGGAAGTTAGGGCGTTGGAGAAATTGGTTAATTCCGATATTGTAAAACGAACATATCCTATGGTCGACAAAATAATTGTTGAATATGGTGGTAAAACATCGACAGGAGTGGGAAACAGACTTAATTTATTCATTTTTTTAAACGACCCAAATATCAATCGTGATAATATGTATGAAAAGGGATTTGACCCACATTATTTAATTGATTATCACATAAAAAATTTAGTACCTTACTTGGGTTTAGATAATCCAAGTATTTTATATTCTTATGATGTTTTTTCACCTGATGGTGATAAAATATCGTCATTCATGACTACATAGTATGAAATACATTTTAACTGAAGAAAAATTAAATAGAATTAGTAAATTAATTATCGAAATGATTAATAAGGAAGGTATTTTGACTGCATCAAAATTCTTTGGAGGTTATGATAACATGAAAAAACTATTGGGTGACTATGAAATACCTAAACAAGCTAAGATTGATACAATAAAAAAATTTATTGATGACGAATCAGGATATGGAATACACCTCGGCGAAATCGATGAAGAACCAATACCTTATCGTGAAGATAATAACGGTTACCATCAGATAGAATATTTAGGATATTCTAAGGTAATAGTCAATGTGTGGGGTGGATATAAAAACCAAACTGATAAGGGTGAATATGGTGTGCATTATGATAATTTACCTGAAAAGTCATTAGATGACATAATTGAAATGATAATTAACCGTTCGTAATGAAATACATTTTAACAGAAGAACAAATGAGTAAATTTAAAGAAGATAGATGGTGTAAACTTATCAAAGAGATTGTCTTGAGCATGAATATTAGTAGGCTATGCGGTGTCCAAGTTAAGGCTATGGATAATACTTTTGGAGATGATGAATCTTTTAGACATTATCTTGTAATTCTTGAAACTCATACGAGAGGTACCGAATTTGAAACTAAAGTAAGATTACACATTAATGATTTTTTACCACACATTGATGTAATTGTTATTACACTACCTTGCGATACACCAGTAAAAATATGAAATACATAATCAAAGAATCACAATTATCTAAATTAAACAATAAAATTGCTCTTTTTCAAGAAATTCTTGATAAGAAATTGGAGTATGTCAAAGACGGATGTGATAAATCTTATAATGAATTTCCTGATGATATATCATTTAACGCTTGTGATGAAGCAGAACTAATTGAAAAATTGAATATATTAACAATTAAATTTGTAGATGGAATATTCGTAATAGATATTGAAATAGTATTCAACTCAATCAGGCCATACAGATATTTCGATGACTTCTTATATAATTTGAAACAAATTATAAGAGGTCAAATGGGCCTTGATGTTGAGTTAAAAGGAGAAAAGTTAACAAACAAAAATACTTTTAACTTATAACCCATTCAAGTAGTTTTTCCATCTATAATAACTCTCGTAATCTTCCTCAAAAAATAGTTTTCTTAAAAAAATAATTAAGGTTTTCATAGTATTAGGATTTGGTATTGTATGGACAAATAATATGCCATACTCATTATGTTATATAAAATAATTTTAATATTCTTCGAAGTATAAATCTATCACTTTATCCAAAGAAAATCCTAAGTATTGAAGTCCAAGTTCACTTAATAATCCAACTTCTGATAGTCGATTTAATTTGGAATCGTAAATCATCCAACCATCCTCTCTTTTTGGTAGTGCTAAGTACTTCATACCATTAGTAGTAAAAACATACATCGGTCCAAAATTATTTAAGTATCTATTCACCTGCGTACGAGTAAACAAACCATCGAATTGATGTGGTATGTCCCAAAAGTTGGTAACCATCTCAATCTTGTTTGTTAAATCTACTGAAAATGTTTTTCTGATAAAATCTTTCAGTTTGTTTTCCGTTATAATTACTTTCATATTATTATAAATATACGATATTTATTAACATGGAGTTAAGAAAAATGATAAAAAAGGTATTGAAAGAGGAATCATCAGTACCATAATTAATTAAAAGAAGAACCAATTTTACAGAGGATGAAATAAAAAAATATCTCAAAAGGTTTGCGGTTAGGGTGTTTGAACCATTTAGAAAAATGGAGATTATTGTTAACAAGGCATGTCATAACACCGCATATGAAATACTTGATACTATCACATCGAGTGTTGATGACAATACATTCAGGGAATATGAATACAAATTAACAAATTATTTGAAAGAAAAATATGGTGATTTTGTTAAAGAATTTATAACCGAATTTTATGATTCTGAAAATGATGTATTAGGTAATAAATATATATTCATGAAACATTCAGAAAGACACGGAGGTAATGGGTTCTCAAGTTCATATAATACATGGAATGAATTATTAAAAGAATATTCTTGGTGGTTTCCCGATTTAGATTGGAAAGAAATTAAAAGAAAAATAGATGGTATGGTGGGACAATCATTACTGATTAAAAAACCTGGTGATGAAAATAACACTATGAATTATTATTTTTCGGTGATTAAAGATAACAAAAAAAGTTAATGAATACTCAAAAAATATATGAAAAAGTTGTAAACAGGACATTTTCGAACAAATACGAATGGTTCAAAAAAATTGTATTTAATGAAGTGGTAATGACAAGATTACAAGGACAAAGTTATTTGGCACTCAAAGGTAAGATATATATTGACAAAGATTGGGCGTTAAAAATGTGGGAAGAATATGGTTTTGTTGGTAGAAAATTTCCTATAGATGCAACACTTGGTGAAATAATTGGTGGTAATGTTACCAAAGAAATATCTGAAGATTTGAGAGAAATATATTCAGGTGTTGCTGGCGTACTAACACCTAAATATACTACACTATCTTGGTTGGAAATTGTACTTGTTGATGATAAAGAAGAAACTATAACTGAAAATACAAGTATAAGGAGTACAATTAAAAGAGTATTAAAAGAAGGTATAAAGGAAAAAGTAAAATCTGTTATAGATGAGTTTGGTTTATTAAAGGCGATAAGATTATTTGGTGGAATACACAATATAGAAAAAATGATAAAAGAACCACTATTATCGTTTGACGAGAAAATTGATTTTATAAAAAAAATTGTCAATAAATATGATGGTATATCTTTGTATTCAGATTTAGACCAAACAATATGGGTAGATGCTCCCGATGGAGAAGTTCGTGAAATGACATATTTGGGTCTTAACAGAGTGGTAATTGATGTTTATGATAGTGATACTTTTAGTGGTACAGGTGAGTATACCATAGATTATGAGGACTTAAACCCCAAATATGTTGATGACATACTGGATATGTTAATAAACCACCCTGACATACAAATATAATGAATCTACAAGAAAACATACAAAGAATTAAAGAGGTGATGACACTTAGCGAATCCAAAGGATGGGTTGGTTCCAAGAAAAAGTTGGAAAGAACATTTGAATTCGAAAGTTTTGAAGAATCAATAGATTTTGTCAATAAAGTTGCCAAAATTGCTGAAAAACAAGCTCATCATCCCGACATTACAATAAACTATGATAAGGTTAAAATATCAATAACAGACCACGAAAAGGGTGGAGTATCTGAAAAGTGCCATAAACTTGTTAAGTCAATTGATAAAATATAACTCGATGAATCTGCAAGAACAAATACATAGAATACACGAAATGATGGGTGTTGACCCTACCATAGAACTCAAAAAAGAAATTGAGGAAAATTTTGTTAAGCTTAAGCAAGAGTATGAAGAGTATTTGGATAAATCAAAAAAAGTTATTGACCCATATAAAATCATAGATAAGTTCAAAGATTATTTAATCTCAAGAATACCTGATATATTACCCCAACTCAAGTCTGGCAAAGGTGGTACAAAGTTTGCATATGATTGTTTTATTTTCATAAAAAACTTGGTTCAAGAGGAAATTAGAAATATGGGGGTTATAAAAAGAAATGCGATTAAGTTATTGGCGGGAAATAAAGAATCACTTAAGAAAGAAATGAATGAAAAAGATATTAGTGATTACATTTATATATTTAATAATTTAATTGATTTTTCTTTTATGTTGGGTGTAAACGATGAAATGGAAAAATATATTGATAATATGGGAGATTGGGGGAAAGATAATTATAAATGGGTAATTAAAAACCAAAACGCAATAAAAACCGACATCATAAACACAATAGTAAATAATTTATATTCATAATGAAACTACAAGAACAAATAAATAGAATACACGAAATGATGGGTGTTAATGAGAGTTTCGGTGCATGGTTTATGAGAAGATTTAGTCCCGAGGAATTGGATAATTTAATTAAAAATGTTAAGGACTTAACGGAAATATACGAATATGAGGAAGATGCAATTTATGATGCGGTAAGACAACTTATAGCAACAAAGAATTTCGAAGATATTAATAGTGCAGAAACAGATAATCAATATTGGGATTCATATTTGAAATATGAAGGGCCTTTAGTCAAATATGTTAAAGAAAGGTTGAGTAATGAGGAATTGCAAGAACAGATAAATGAATCTAACAAATCATATATCCAATCAGAGATGGATGAAATAGAAAGAGCGGTTCAAGACTTATCAAGGGACGAAGATATTAATATTTCAGTTAAGGAATTAAAAGAAAAATTCAAAAATGCGGAGCCGAAGAAATTAACAAAGTCAATATGGTCCAAGTTGGAGAACACGGAGTCAAATGAAATAGATAAAGGTGATATGAAATCGGTGGAAAAAATCGCTAAGAAGTATAATAAAACAAATCCAAACAAATTAAAAAAGAGTTTAGAGTCTGGTGATTATAACCCACCTATGATAATTCAGTTTGGAAACAGATATCATTTAGTTGCGGGAAATACTAGATTATGTACTGCGGCTGCGATGGGAATAACACCAAATGTATTAATAGTTAAGATATGAACATACAAGAAACGATAAGAAGAATACTAAAAGAAGAAACAGAGGGAATTAGACCATTCTTATATAGGATTATGTCAACTTATCCTGAAACAGAACAATACATAGATAGTATCAAATCATTTATTGAGAATTCAAACTGCAAAAAGATAGAAGTTTCCAAATTTAAGTTTCCGGCGATGGGGTTGGCAATGCATAATGGGGTTCTTTTTAACGATACAATTTTTAATTTCCCATTATCTTCTTTTTTATTTGTGATGGCTCACGAAATCGCACACCAATATCAATATAAAAAATATGGTGATGATAAAATGTATGAATGTTATTTGGGTGATATAAGTGTTGAGGAGGCTGCCGAAACAATGAAAGAAGTGGAAATAATTGCGGATGAATTTGCGACAAGAAAATTAAGGGAATTTATTAAAATGGGTTTAGTAAGTAAGGATGATAATAGAAAAATAAATGCGATGTATCGTAATGTACCAGTATCACATTTTGAAAATTTAATTTCCAAAACAAGAGATGATTTGAAACAAAAGAATTTAAAAAATTTTGAAGATATTACCAATTATTTTTATAATATGATAAAAGTTAACACTTAATTAATATGAGACATACCATAATAAGAATATTAAAAGAAGAATTAAAAGAGGGGTTATATGACACATCTTGGGAGAATGATGAGGGTGATAAAATAACCCTTGTTGATTTGTTAAATGCGACTGAAGATATACCTGTTGAAAATATATCGGTGGAAGAATTAAAACCGCATTTATTATCGTGGGATGGGGATGAAGAAGAGATTAAGAAAATACAGAAAGCAGATTTACAATATCCAATATTAATATTTGTAGAGGACGATGGTGAATTTATATCAATTATAGATGGACACCATAGAGCTCAAAAGGCGGTAAGGAAAGGGTTGGAAACAATCAAAGGTAAGATAATACCAATCAACTCATTACCCAAAAGTATAAGAAAAGTATTTGGTCATATGGGTAAGGGGGAACAGAACGAATCAGACCCGAAGGTGGGAACAGGAAAAAAACCAAAAGGTTCAGACAGAAGGTTATATACAGACGAGAACCCCAAAGATACAGTATCAGTAAAGTTTAGAACAAAACAGGACATAATAGATACTTTAAGTAAAGAAAGTTTCAAGTCCAAATCACATGCAAGACAATCACAAATTATAAATCTCATACATCAAAGATTACGAGTTGCTTTACAAAGAGCTAAAGACCCTGATGTGAAGAAAAGGTTAAGAACTGCGTTCGAGTATATCGAAATGAGAAAAGAGGCATCAAAAAGGAAAACTCAAGAAATGAGAGAATCAGAACTAACTGAAAGATGTTGGAAGGGATATACTCAAAAAGGTATGAAAACCATGTTTGGAAAGAGATATCCGAATTGTGTAAAAAAGAAGAAATAATTTAATCTCAAAATTTTGATTTTGTATTATTTAGCACTCCTGCACCACAAGCTTTGAATTTAATAGAAAATTCAATATTTAGTGAAGAGAACCAATAAATTAAAAGTTAAATAATTTA
>Ga0164292_10000599_pt1 | contig 28518 bp, 23 predicted proteins | sample GEODES117metaG_FD_111486 | JGI IMG/M metagenome (GOLD analysis project Ga0164292, IMG submission 111486) | Eutrophic lake water microbial communities from Lake Mendota, Wisconsin, USA - GEODES117 metaG | ecosystem: Environmental > Aquatic > Freshwater > Lake | place: USA: Lake Mendota...
CGCCATTGCAAAGATTTTGGCTGAGCATCATATTTCTTTGCACACCGCCAGGATCAATACATTAGGTGAGCGCATTGAAGACGTGTTCTTGTTAGACGGACACAATCTGTCGAAGGATTCCAAAATACAAGTGCAGCTTGAAACAGAAATACTGGATGCTTTGGCGGTTTAGCTGGCTCAGCAACAGCTTGTTTTATATGCTACAGTGGTCTTAGCTCTTCTATGCATACCTTGTCTTTTCATCCTATTAGGAAATAAGCTATGAGACACACTCCTTCAAATATAAGCGATCGAGTTGCAAAAAGATTCACTCTCTTACTAAGATGGACTGCTGATACTTTTTTCAGCGGTCGATATGGTCATAGAGCTGTGGTTCTTGAGACAGTTGCGGCCGTTCCAGGAATGGTGGCCGGGATGTGGACACATCTAAAAAGTCTGCGCCAAATGAAAACAGGCTACGGCCCAAAGATTCGTACATTGTTGGCTGAAGCAGAAAATGAACGCATGCATCTCATGACATTTTTAGAGGTCGCCAAGCCAAACTGGATAGAGCGAATGATTGTCTTGGTTGCTCAGGCAGTGTTTTGGCATTTATTTTTCTTTATTTATGTCTTTTTTCCAAGAACAGCACACCGCATCGTGGGTTATTTCGAGGAAGAAGCTGTGATCAGTTACACGGATTATCTTGCGCAAATCGATGCCAATCCTGAACTAAATATTCCAGCGCCCGCCATTGCAATCGAGTACTGGAACTTACCTGCTAATGCCATGCTGCGCGATGTTGTGATTGCTGTTAGAGCAGATGAACAAGGTCACAGTGATGTCAATCATGCTTTTGCTGATGATTATGACAAAGGTATTGCAAGCTAACTTCTTTAAATAAGATGAGCGATGCATTAATTTGATTGAAGTAAGGCCAACATCTGAGCTTCATCAATCACAGCAACACCCAACTCTTGAGCTTTTTCCAGCTTGCTTCCGGCATCAGCACCAGCAACCACGTAATGAGTTTTGGCTGAAACTGAGCCCGCCACCTTAGCCCCGGCTTTTTCTAAAAGTGCTTTAGCTTCATCACGCGACATGGTTGGCAGTGTGCCGGTCAATACAAATGTTTTACCAAGTAATTCTGGATTGATTGTTGAGGTTTCTACTTCAAGCTCAATGCCTGATGCCAGCAGTTGCTCAACGACTTCTCTGTTGTGAGTTTCACTGAAGAAGCTGAGTAAGGATTTGGCCACCACAGGGCCAACATCGTTGACTTGAAGCAATTCTTCTTCATTGACCGCCATCAGCTTATGAATCTGCCCAAAATGTTTGGCCAAATCTTTGGCCGTGCTCTCGCCAACGTGACGTATGCCCAGAGCAAAGATAAATCTGGCCAAGGTGTTTTTTCTGGATTTTTCGATTGATTGAAGCAAGTTCTCAGCGGACTTTTCGCCCATGCGATCTAAATTCGCCAAGGCCATGAGTCCTAAGCGATATAAATCAGCTGGAGTTCTGACAATCGATAGGTCGACTAACTGATCAACAATCTTTTCACCCAAGCCATCGATGTCCATGGCTCTGCGGTGAGCAAAATGCAAGAGTGCTTGCTTGCGCTGAGCTGGGCAAAATAAACCCCCGCTGCATCTTGCAACAGCCTCTTCTTCGGGCTTTTCAATGTGTGAACCACAGATGGGGCAAGATGTGGGCATCACAAAAGCAATGGCTGACGCTGGGCGCTTTTCTTTGATGGCTGATACCATCTCAGGAATCACATCTCCAGCACGACGCACCACCACGGTGTCACCAATGTGTACATCTTTGCGGCGAACCTCATCTTCATTGTGCAAAGTAGCGTTGGTGACAGTCACACCACCAACCACCACTGGTGAAAGTCTGGCCACAGGAGTAATCGCCCCCGTTCTACCGACTTGCACATCAATACCCAATACAGTGGTCAGGGCCTCTTGGGCTGGATATTTATGGGCCACTGCAAACCTTGGGGCTCTTGAGACAAATCCCAAATCCTCTTGCAGTTCTCTTGAGTTAACTCTGTAAACCACGCCATCAATGTCATAGGGCAACTGGTCTCGCAATGAATTGATGGACCGGTAAAAGTTCATCAAACCATCAATCGATTGAACCACAGCGCGATGTTCGCAAACAGGTAAACCCCATGATGCATAAAGATCTAATAACTCAGTGTGTGTTTTGGGAATAAAGCTCGAGGGCTCGCACTGACCGATGCCATACGCATAAAAAGACAAGGTGCGTTGTGCGGTGATTCTGGGATCCAATTGACGCAGACTTCCTGCTGCAGCGTTTCTGGGATTGGCAAAAGTTTTTTCAGATTTATTGATTGCGGCTTGATTCAAACTTTCAAAGTCTTTATGACTCATGAAAACTTCGCCACGAACATCCAAAATCTTGGGATGTGATGCACCTTTTAATCTCAAAGGAATGGCTTTGATTGTTCTGATATTGGCTGTCACATCTTCACCACTGTAGCCATCACCACGGGTGGCGGCCTGGGTCAGTAAACCATTTTCATAACGCAAAGAGATGGCAAGGCCATCAAATTTAAGTTCAGCAGCATATTCAACAGAACTTAAATTTAAGCCTTCGCGACAACGCTTATCAAATGCTTCAGCCTCTTTGTCTTCCAATGCATTATTCAAGGAAAGCATCGGAACCACATGTTTGACTTCAGAAAAAAGATCGCTGGCCTGTCCGCTCACCCGCTGTGATGGTGAATCAGGGCTCACCCAATCAGGATGCTCAAGCTCAATAGCTAATAACTCTCGATAGAGCTTATCGTATTCAACATCGGGAAGTTTTGGGTCATCAAGTACGTAGTAGGCATAATCTAAGCTTGCCAACTCGTCTTTCAGCCAGGCATATCGGGTCGAATTAGCCATAAGAACCTAAGAGTAGAGTCTGCTTGCAGCAGCAGAACCTGCAGGAATACCTTGCACTATCATCGCTTGATAAATCTCTTCAAGCTGACTCTTGATAGCAATGATGGCCTCCTCTACCAATGGTCTTCCAGCATCATCCACCAAATGACCATTGAGCGCTTCGGCCAATAATTTTGCATCATCAAGCATTAATTGAAACGGTGCAATCTCATAAGATACGTGAGGTAGGCTCAATAGCAGTGTCACATGCTGAACATTTGATTGGCTCAAATCATCACGCAAGAAATTGGCTTGATCAGCAATCAATTTATAGATGGTTGTATCTACAGTAACGCGCTGATACTCACGACCATCACGCGATAATAAGAACCCCGCCTTATTTGCAACGTTTTGAATAGTCATCAAGTTCCATAAACCATCTTTTGGAACAACGGTGATGCCCAGCTGAATATCACACCTTGCTGCAAAGTCATCCAAGCCCTTGGCGGACTCAATGATCTCATTGTGAGGGGCTAAATCTAACTCAGCATCCAAGGCATTGGATAGCAATTGCGCTTTTGAAACAAAGTCTGATAAATCAACCATGCCAATCGGACCTGATCGATTGGCCAATTGAATGGCCAACTGAAGTTCAGTAAAGCTTTTTTCAGGTGTGATTGATTGCCAAACGCCATCCGTACAAAGACCTTCGTGCATCCAGGTAAATTGGGTATTTTTTGGCCAATCAGATAAATGACTCAAAATTTCTTGGCCGGTGATCGGCTCAGGCAAACGCAAGCTTGCAACACAATCAATCAATGGATCAATTTTTGCCATGACAGGCTGAAAATGCGCAGGACTTGTGCCGCCAAGACTAGGTTCAGATTTATTTAAAGCTCCATCGACTGGAGAAAAGCTTGGCTCAGTTAAATCAATGGAATCGCTCTTCGATTCATTGTTATCCAGCTTGCGTATACGTATAGCGTTATAAATCATGACCAGGACCAATAAACTAAAACCAATCAGTCCGAGGGATAACTGAAGATCCGACAACCCTAAGGATGCAGCAAGTTCAGTGAACCAAACCATTAAGCAGCCTCCACCATGGTTGCCGCAGCCTCTAAGTCAACAGCAACAATTCTAGAAACACCCTGCTCTTGCATCGTGACGCCGATTAATTGGCTGGCAATTTCCATGGTGATCTTATTGTGTGAAATAAAGACAAATTGAGTGTTTTTAGACATTCTTAAAACCATGTCCGCATAGCGACCTGTATTTGCATCATCTAATGGAGCATCAACCTCGTCCAGTAAACAGAATGGTGCTGGATTTAATTGGAACAATGAGAAGACCAAGGCAATCGCCGTCAATGCTTTTTCACCGCCAGACAACAAATGAATGGTCGAGTTCTTTTTACCTGGTGGCTGCGCCATCACCTGAACCCCAGAGTCTAAAATCTCTTCGCCAGTCATCACCAATTTGGCATGACCGCCTCCAAATAAGTCTGGGAAAAGTTTTGCAAAATGTTCATTCACTTGATCAAAAGTACCCTGCAACAAGTCTCGAGTTTCAGAGTCAATTTTTGAGATGGCATCTGTTAATGTGTTGATAGCTTCATTCAAGTCAGCCGATTGGGCATCCAAGAATGTCTTACGCTCTTGAGCGCTGGTCAATTCTTCAAGTGCCGCCATGTTCACAGGACCCAAACCTTGAATCTCTTGATTAAGCTTGTTTACCTCAGCTTGTAAGGTGCTGACCTTCATATCAGGTCTTAAATAAGCTTGTAATTCTTCAACATTGGCTTCAGCATCCATCAACATCGTTGCAAATTGCTCAACATTCAAACGAGCAGCCTGCTCTTTAAGTTGAAGCTCCATCGCTTTATCACGCAAAGGCTGCAAGCTACGCTCAATCGTCAAACGCGCTTCATCACCCTCACGTAAGCGATGAGAAATAGCATCCATTTCTGTTCTTGCATTCGCCAAAGCAGCTTCGCGAGCACTTCTTTGAATCAATAAGTTTTGCAAAGAATCTTGAGCAGCTTCATCAGACAAGCCATGCAACTCTTCTTGAGAATTGCCCAAACTCACTTGAATATCGCCCACTTGTTGTTGCGCAGATTGTTGATCACGCGTTAAGTCACTGATTCTTTGAGCCAGAGTTCTGGTATTGAACGATGCTTCACTGGCCTCACGCTCAGATAAACGCAAAGCTTCGCGAGCTTGTTCAAGAGCGTGTTGAGCTGCCTGGTAAGCGTCTTGAGCCGTTGTCAAACTATCGCCATGCAAACCTTTTTCATTTTGCACACGGTCCAACTCGCCTTGACCTTCATCTCTGGTCGATTGAAGTTCGGTTGACTGCTGAGTGAGTTCATCGAGTTCACGATTGATTTGCTCGGCCCTGCTTCTGTATTTTTCATCAGCTTGGGCCAATTGCAAACGCTCAACCTCTAAGTTGTGTGCCTCTCTCACAGCTTGCTCAGCTGTCTGACGAGCTTGTTGAGCTAATTGATGGGCTTGGTGATAAGCAGATTGCGCCCTGTTAGCTTCACTTTGAGCTTCATCAAGTATCAATTGCTGGGCTTTAAGCTGTAGATCTAAGTTTTCAATTTCTTGACCACGCGCCAATAGGCCAGCTTGCTCTGAGTCTTCTGCATATAACTGCAAACTCACGCGACTGACTATGTGACCTTCTTTGACCAAAAGCACGCCACCTTGAGGCAGTTGATCACGGCGACGCATCGCATCGTCCAAGCTATCGGCAATATAAACATTGCCTAACCACTCTTGCATGACGGCTTTAATGCCTGAATCTTTGACCTGAACACGGCTCATCAAACTGGTCAAACCATTGACGCTTGAATCTGAATTAGAAACACCGTTACCTGAATAGAACGCCAAGCGAGATGGCGGCGCATCTTGGGCAAGACGCACGGCTTCATTTAAATCACCAGCCTGTAAAGCTGTGACTCGCTCACGCAAAACTGCTTCAAGAGCGGTTTCCCAACCCTTTTCAACTTGCAAATCTTGCCACAAACGTTGTTTTTTATTGAGTCCTTTTTGCTCTAACCAAGGGCCAACCTTGGCTTGAGCTTGAACTTTTTCCTGTAAAGCCTGCAAAGCACCCAAGCGGGCTTGTGTTTGGTTCAAGGCAGCAGAAGATTCTTGTAAAGTCTGCTGAGCTTTTTGTCTAGTCGCATCAGCTTGCGGAACATTCACATTGGCCGCTTCAGAAACTTCCTGAGCTTCATCAGCCTTGCGTTGAGCCATGGTTTGACGATCAGTGACCAAGCTCAGTGCTTGCGTATCAGGTTTCACCAGGCTTGATAAATCAGTTTGTAAGCGCTCTTGACGTTGGTGAAGTTGATCTAGTTGACGACCAGCAGCCAATACTCGTTCAGCCAAACTGGCTAAACGCTGATCAGTGGATGACACTGCGTCTCGCGCTTGATCCAGGGCTTTTTGTGTTTCTAAATAAGTCACTTCATGCGCTGGCAACTTCTCTTGAACCTCATGCAAGGCCTCCAAGAAACGTTCTTCATTTTCACGTGCGGACTCTAAGTCAATATTGGTTTGACGCAAAGAATCTGCTGCGGCTAATTCTTGTGAAGACCAGCGAGATAACTGCGCTTGTAAATCTGAAATCTGTTGCTGAAGACGTGCACGAGACTCTTGAACATAACGAATTTCATTCTCAAGCTTACTAACTTCAGCATTTACTTCATAAAGCTCGCCTTGAGCGGTAGAGACTAAATCTTGCGATGCGTAATGAGAGCTTCTTAACTCCTCTAATTCAGCTTCTGCATGGCGGAGCTTGGCCGTTTGTTCTTCTAATTGAACTTGAGCATCTCTGATGGCATTTGCATGACGCTCTTGCTCTTTACCTGCTTCAGTCTGACGAACCAACCACAACAACTGTTGTTGTTGAGTCATTTGGGTATTAAGGTCTTTGTATTTTTCAGCAACTTGAGCTTGGGCTTCGAGCTTGGTGAGATTTTGCGTTAACTCACGCAAGATATCTTCTACACGGGTCAAGTTTTCTCTGGTGTCTTCTAAACGAGATTCGGTTTCTTTGCGACGCTCTTTGTATTTAGATACACCAGCAGCCTCTTCCAAGAAAATTCGTAACTCTTCTGGTTTGGCTTCAATGATTCTAGAGATCATGCCCTGACCGATGATTGCGTAAGCGCGAGGACCCAAGCCAGTTCCCATGAACATGTCATGAATATCTTTACGTCTGACTATTTGATTGTTGATGTAGTAGCTAGAAGCTCCGTCACGAGTCAGCACGCGCTTGACTGACAATTCAGCAAAAGTACTCCACTGCCCAGCAGCGCGACCATCACTGTTATCAAAAATCAACTCAACACTTGAGCGGCCAGCGGGTTTTCTTTGGCCAGAACCATTAAAAATAACGTCCTGCATCGACTCGCCACGCAGTTCACTGGCTCTGGATTCACCCAAAACCCAGCGCACAGCGTCAATGATGTTGGATTTACCACAACCATTGGGGCCCACAACGCCAATTAACTGGCCCGGAAGCTCGAAATGAGTGGGGTCTACGAAGGATTTGAACCCTGAAAGTTTGATAGATTTAAGTCGCACGGCTAACTTCTTTTAATGGAATCATTGTGATGATACCAAGGTAGGAATAGAAAGAGCACTTCCTGAAGTCGACAGATATAATCTAGGCTTATTACTTGTTATTTTTAAAGGAAAAAGAGTTTATGGCAACACTACAGAACATCATTGATCAAGCCTGGGAAGATCGTGCCAGCCTATCACCTTCAGCAGCCCCAAAAGAGGTTCGCGAGGCAGTGGCTACCGTATTAGCAGGCTTAAATGACGGATCTATTCGAGTTGCTGAGCGTCAATCAGTGGGTAAATGGAATGTGAATCAATGGGTTAAAAAAGCTGTTTTGATTTCTTTCCGCTTAGAAGACAATCAGGTGATGTCAGCCAACGGCAGCAATGGCTTTCCGCAGTTTTACGACAAAGTACCAACTAAATTTGCCAATTACACCGCTGAAGACTTTGCTAAAGGCGGTTTCCGCGTGGTTCCCCCAGCAACCGCTCGTCGTGGCTCATTCATTGGCAAAAACGTGGTTTTAATGCCCTCATACGTCAATATTGGCGCTTATGTGGATGAAGGCTCAATGGTTGACACTTGGGCCACCGTCGGCTCATGCGCCCAAATTGGCAAGAATGTTCACCTCTCAGGGGGTGTTGGTATTGGCGGAGTTCTAGAGCCTGTTCAAGCAGGTCCTGTGATCATTGAGGATAACTGTTTCATCGGCGCTCGTTCTGAAGTGGTTGAAGGCGTTGTAATTGAAGAAAACGCTGTTTTATCGATGGGCGTTTACATTGGTCAAAGCACCAAGATTTATGACCGTGAAACTGGTGAAGTTCACTATGGCCGCGTACCAGCTGGATCAGTGGTTGTTCCTGGATCTTTGCCCTCTAAATGTGGCAAATACAGCCTCTATGCAGCGATCATCGTTAAAAAGGTCGATGCTCAAACCAGAGCTAAAACAGCTATAAACGATCTATTGCGAGACTAAGTTAACTCATTAAAGATTATCTGTGACTACAAATTCAACCTTAGCATTAACAGAATCACTGATTTCTCAGAATTCAGTAACGCCTGCCGATGGCGGTTGCCAAGATCTGATAGCGCATCGATTGAAAGCGATCGGTTTTGAATGCGAAACCATGATGAGCGGTCCCGATCACTTCAGGGTGACCAATCTGTGGGCCGTTAAGAGAGGCAGTCTGGGTAAAACAGGTTCTCTCTTGAGTTTTGCGGGTCATACTGATGTTGTACCAACAGGTCCACTCGATCAATGGTCTTCAAATCCATTTGCGCCAACGCAACAAGATGGTTTTTTATACGGTCGCGGTGCCGCGGATATGAAAACTTCATTGGCTGCATTTGTGGTGGCCACTGAAGAGTTTGTGGCGCAGCATCCTGATCACAAAGGCTCGATTGCTTTTTTATTAACCAGTGATGAAGAAGGTCCAGCGCACGACGGCACTGTGATTGTCTGTAATGAATTAAAAAAACGTGGCGAACGTCTTGATTACTGCGTGGTTGGTGAGCCAACCTCCGTGGATCAATTGGGTGACACCATCAAAAATGGGCGACGCGGCTCTTTTTCTGGAAAGTTAAAAGTGACAGGCCTTCAAGGTCACATTGCTTATCCTCATTTAGCCAAAAACCCAATACACCTCATAGCCCCGGCTCTTGCTGAACTTGCCGGAGTTACTTGGGATCAGGGCAATGCTCATTTTCCACCAACTGCTTGGCAAGTTTCTAACATCCATTCGGGAACTGGTGCAACCAATGTTATTCCTGGTGAAGTGGTGGTTGATTTTAATTTCCGTTTTTCAACTGAAAACACAGCTGACAAATTGAAAGAGAAACTTGAAGCGATTTTGAAGAAGCATCAACTGAATTTCACGATTGAATGGAATCTCAGTGGCGAACCATTTTTGACGCAACCTGGCAACTTATCTGAAGCGATGCAAGCGTCGATCAAAGCTGAAACAAATGTGACAGCAGAACTTTCTACAACAGGTGGTACCAGCGATGCTCGCTTTATTGCAAAGATCTGTCCTCAAGTGGTTGAATTTGGGCCGCGCAATGCAACCATCCATCAAATCAACGAGCGTGTTGAGCTTGCAGACATAGAGCCGCTTAAAAATATTTACAAAGGTGTTTTAGAAAAGTTAATTGCTTAAGCGTTAACTCTTTCAACACATTCATGAATACTGAAATAACTTTAGAAATTTCTTGGCAGCAACTGACTGAGAAATTAGATATGGCTGGCTTAAGTTATGGTCATGGTGCAATTGATGCGCAAAGCGAAGCTCTGTGGATCATCGCCACAGCAATAGGTTTCCCCCCTGAAGATGCTGCAGATGCTTTAGACACCCCTATCACCCCAGACGTAATAGCTCAAATTGATGCTTGGTCACTTGAGCGAATCACCACTCGCAAACCTTTGGCCTATATCTTGGGCGAAGCATGGTTGATGGGTATTTCATTTCATTGTGATGAACGCAGCATTGTGCCGCGTTCATTCATTGCAGAGCTAATTGTGGATGGTCATTTAGAACCATGGTTACCTCCCGGTGCCAAAGTTTTAGATCTATGCACTGGGAATGGCTCATTGGCGGTTTTGATGGCTCTGTCTTGCCCGGATGCAGTTGTGTCGGGATCAGATATCAGCATGCAGGCACTGTCATTGGCAGCCAAGAATATTGACCGCCACAACCTCAGTGAGCAAATCGAGATTCACCAAGGTGATTTATTTGAATCATTACCTTCGCCCAACGAAGAAAATTTATTTGATTTGATTGTTTGCAATCCACCGTATGTGAATGCAGCATCTATGGCCAATCTACCAGCTGAATATCATGCTGAACCAGAAATCTCTTTAGCAGGTGGAACAGATGGCATGGACATCATCAGAAAAATCATTGCAAACGCCAAAGATTATTTAAAACCTGAGGGTGCTTTGGTACTTGAGATTGGTAATGAAGCTAAAAACTTCTCAGATGCATTTCCAGAAATCTCTGTCACATGGCTTGAGGTTTCTGCTGGCGACGATCAGGTCTTACTCATACAAGCAGAAGATCTTTAATTTATAAAACCACAGATTTATTACTCTAGATTTCTAGCAGCTTGAATCGCTTGATCAATCCGATCAACCGCAATAATGGTCAATCCTGGGATGTTGGTTTTAGGAGCATTGGCCTTAGGAACGATGGCCTGTTTAAATCCGAGCTTAGCGGCTTCTTTGAGGCGCTCCTGACCTCTTGGGCACGGTCTAATTTCTCCAGCCAAACCAACCTCGCCAAAGACAATCAAGTTCTTAGGTAGTGCTTTATTTTTCATCGACGACTGAATCGCTAATAAGATCGCCAAGTCAGCCGCTGGCTCGGTGATTTTGACGCCACCCACCGCATTCAAGAAAACATCTTGATCAAAACAAGCAATGCCCGCATGACGATGTAAGACTGCCAACAACATGGCCAAGCGATGTTGCTCTAGTCCTAGCGCCAATCTGCGTGGATTAGGTACATGTGCAGCATCAACCAATGCCTGAATTTCAACCAATAATGGGCGACTACCCTCTTGTGTGACCAACACACAAGAACCTGGAACAATTTGATCATGTTGGGAGAGGAACAAAGCTGATGGATTGGCCACACCTTTGAGACCTTTATCGGTCATGGCAAAAACACCCAATTCATTCACAGCTCCGAAACGGTTTTTAAAGGCGCGAACCAACCTGAATGAAGAATGTGTATCGCCTTCAAAATACAAAACGGTGTCAACGATGTGCTCCAAAACTCTTGGTCCTGCCAAATTGCCTTCTTTGGTGACATGACCCACCATGATCATGCAAACACCGGTTGTTTTAGCAAGTCGAGTTAGCTGTGCTGCGCATTCTTTCACTTGAGCCACTGAACCAGGCGCAGAGCTCAAAGCTTCGGAATAAACCGTTTGTATTGAATCAACCACGACCACCGTGGGCCTGGCTGATTCAATGGTGGCGAGTAATTTTTCTAATTGGATTTCCGCTAAGACTTCTAAGTCAGGCGCCTGTATGCCCAAGCGTTTTGCCCTCAAGGCAATTTGCGCTCCGGATTCCTCACCGCTGATATATAGGACCGAGTCACCTCTGGCACTCATTGCAGCAAGCGCTTGCAACAGTAATGTTGATTTACCAATGCCTGGGTCACCGCCAATCAATGCCACACCACCAGTGACCAAGCCACCACCCAAAACCCGATCAAACTCATCAACACCAGTGCTGATGCGTGGCAAATCTTCAGCTTCTATAACGGATAGTTTTTGTTTTGGCGCGGGTTTAGCCAAGCTTTGGAAGCGATTGCTTGAAGGTTTATCTTCCACGGTTTCTTCCATGGAGTTCCAAGCTTCACAGTTGGAGCATTGACCCTGCCACTTTGCTGATAAGCCACCACAGGCTTGGCAAACATAAACAGATTTAATTTTTGCCATTAGAGCGGATTGCCCTTTTTGTTTTCTTGAGCGCGCTTTTCTGAATCAGCGCGTTTTTTTACAAGATCTTCTTCGCGCTTGACTTGATCCAATTGTTTTTGCTCATAATCTTTGACATTATCAGCGCGTTGCTTTGCTTTGGCTGGATCGTTGCGCTCTTTGACCCTTTGTGCATCTTGCTCATCTTTGACGATAGACTTGAGAACGCGCTCTCTTTCGCGCATGGGAATTTCTTGGGCGCGTATCTCTTTAATCTCTTGACGATGTTCTAAGCGAGCTTTTTCAAGACAACGGGTGGTGAAAAATTTATCGTAGCAATCATGCTGCTTTTTCTCTAAACGGTATTGAGCCCAATCTTTTTGCAGATTAAGGTTGCTTTGACTTTTTTCGATTTCTGCAAGCTCAGTCACCTCTGCTGGACCAGCAAAAGCCGTCGATGCCAGCAAAGACAATGAGGTGAAAAGGACGCCGAGTGAAATTCTGCAATAGCTCATAAGCTCAAGGATAAAGCCATTAGTGTTTTATGCCTAAAAAACTTAAATTTCTATCTTGGCGCCAAGCTCCACAACCCTATTTGCAGGGATTTTGAAGAAGTCGGAGGGTTTCGCAGCATTTTGGAACATCCAAGCAAACAATCTTTGACGCCATAAAGCCATGCCTGGAAATTTTGAAGACACCACGGTATCCCGCGCCAAGAAGAAGGAGGTTTCCATGAGATCAAACTTCAATTGGTATTGAGCTTCAATTTGCGCTAACACTTTATTGATGTCAGGAGTTTCTTTGAAACCGTGAACTGAGCGAACTAAATATACTTGCCCGCCCATGTCCTTGAGCGTTAATCGTTCTTCATCACTCACATAAGGCACATCCCAAATGCTTAACTTCAAGAAGAAAACGCGCTCATGTAAAACACGGTTGTGTTTGAGGTTATGGAGCATAGCCACAGGAACGTAATCGATGTGGGCAGTTAAAAAGATGCCTGTGCCTTCAACTCTATGTGGAGGATGCGCCAAAAGACCAGCGACAAATGGCTCCAAAGGAATAGACTCATTAACAATGCGATCGCGAAGTAATTTTCGGCCTTTGTACCAGGTCATGAGACAAGTAAAGCAAATGACGCCAATCAACAATGGGTACCAGCCACCATCTTTTAATTTAATTAAGGTTGCAGTCCAGAATGCCAAGTCAATGACCAAGAAAGCTGCGATCAAACAAGTGATCATCATTGGATTCAAACGCCACTCACGACGCATCACAATCGCCAAAAGAATGGTGGTGATCAGCATGGTCGTTGTGACTGATATTCCGTAAGCTGCTGCCAAGTTACCGGATTCTCTGAATTCGATCACTGTGAAAAGCACCATGATCAAGAGCGACCAATTCACCACAGGGATATAGATCTGCCCTCTTTCATTGTCAGAGGTGTGACGAATGCCCATGCGCGGCAAGAACCCCAACAGAATCGCTTGATTCGCCAATGAAAATGCGCCTGAAATAACCGCTTGAGAAGCAATCACCGTGGCAGCAGTGGCTAACCCAACCATGGGCCACAAAGCCCACTCAGGCACCATCAAGTAAAAAGGATTTTTAATGGCCTCAGGGTTTGATAGCAACAAAGCGCCTTGACCAAAGTAATTTAAGAGCAGGCTTGGTAAGACCAAAAAGAGCCAAGCGTAGCGTATTGGGCGTCTTCCAAAATGACCCATGTCTAAATACAGAGCCTCAACACCAGTCACCACAAGGACCACGGAGCCCATCACAATATAGGCCATCAAGGTATGTTCGGAAATAAAATTGATCGCGTAGATTGGATTGATCGCGTTAAATATTTCTGGCGCCTTGATGACGTTGTAAAGACCCAATGCGGCCAATGAAATAAACCACGCGATCGTTATGGGGCCAAATAATTTGCCCACAGCGGCCGTTCCGTATTTTTGAATCACGAACAGCGCAAACAAAATAGTGATTGTGATTGGAATCACGTAGCGCTTCATTTCTGGAGTGGCAATTTCCAAGCCTTCCACTGCTGATAGCACAGAGATGGCTGGGGTGATGACTGATTCGCCATAAAGCATGCAGGCACCAAACATGCCCAACATCATTACCGTTAAATAAGATTTACTGCCAGACTGAAGGGATCGAAGCGCCAATGCCATCAAAGAGAGCACGCCACCCTCACCCTTGTTATCGGCTCGCATCACAAAGAGAACATACTTAAATGTCACAACCAATAAGATTGTCCAAAACATCATTGAAATGATGCCAAAGACAGCCATTTCGCTGAATGGAATGCCGTGACTTGGGCTGAAGGATTCTTTTAATGCATATAAGGGGCTGGTACCAATGTCGCCAAAAACAACGCCGATGGCTGCAATCGCTAAAGTAGCAGTGCTTGCTTTTTGATGACCATCTTGTCCGTGGAGCTCAACTGGCTTCAGTAAAGATGTTTGTGAATTTTCCGGATTGCTGATTGACACCAGTCACTCCCTTGTAAATGATGTTTTTATTATATGCCTAACATATTGCAACGCAACATTAATTAAGCTCACGCTATGATTTATCCAGCCAATGGCAGATTCCCAGAGCATTTAACTCCAAATCAATCTGAAGAAAAGCTGTGATTTGCGTAGCAGAAAGTTTGCAATTCATTGTTTTTAAATGATTAATATGAATTTTAGCCATGCCGTCCTTCAGTAAAGCATGACGATTTGAATCGGTTTTTAACTGTTTCGCTAAAACAACAATTTCATCCAACTGCTCTAAAAAAAGATGTTTTAAACGCTCAACACCGTTGATTCGGCTGAAATGAGTCGGAAACAAGCAATCAGGCTTGAGCGCTGAAATCCGCAAAATAGAGTTTTTGAGAGCATCAGGATCAAACTGAATCGGCGTGGTGGTCGGCATGATGAATGCGCCCTCTTCAGTATCAAGCTCGCGATATGAAAGACCAAAAGTATCACCCGTAAAAACACCGCGACTGATTGGGTCCCAAATAGCGATGTGATGCTTGGCATGACCGGGCGTGTCTAGGCAATGAAGAATTCTTTTGCCCAAATCAATCTGATGACCCTCCTCAACCTCAATGATTCTGGCGGCATCGACTGGCAATAATTGACCGTAGGACTGCTCAACAATTTCTTCACCATAAACACCCACTGCTCCAGCTCGAAGAGCGCTGGGGTCAATCATGTGTCGCGCGCCTCGAGGATGGACCAGTAATTGAGCTTGATCACAAATTCGCATCATCTCACCTGCGCCACCAGCATGATCAAGATGAACATGGGTCAGAACAATGTATTTGACCTGTTGAGCGTTTAAACCAAGCTCATCAAGCGTGCTTAAGAATCTAGGAATAGAGTAATTGGTGCCAACATCGATAAAAGCAACTTCATTACCATCAAGCACCATATAACTGGCATCGAACTGTTCTCTTACAAATCCGGTGTCAACACAATAAATGCCAGGAGCAACTAATTGGGCATATGTCAGATGTTTTTGCATGTGCGGATTTTCACATAACAATGATTGGAATCAAGAGACTTGAGTTGATTTTTTCTTCAAAAGACATGCTATTACAGGATAGAAAGATTGGTTGACCTTGCTATTTAGGGTTTAACCTGATATAGTTTCATTCTCAGACGCGGGGTGGAGCAGTCTGGCAGCTCGTCGGGCTCATAACCCGAAGGTCATAGGTTCAAATCCTATCCCCGCAACCAAATAATTGATTAAAGCCCTTCATGCCCTTGAGGGGCTTTTTTATTACCTCAATATCTTTGGCATACTTAGGGTTTCCAACAATGAGCATCCATCCCATGAAGAAACTATTAGCTGCCCTTCTAATTACCGCATCAACACTCAGCTTTGCGGGCCCAAAAGTTGAATTCAAAACGAGCATGGGTGATTTTGTCGTTGAACTCAATCCTGAAAAAGCTCCCAAGACTGTTGAAAATTTCTTAGGCTATGTGAACAGTGGCTTTTATAACGGCACCATTTTTCATCGCGTGATCAACAACTTCATGGTGCAAGGTGGCGGCTTTACGCCGGACATGCAACAAAAAGCGGTCAAAGCGCCTATCCCACTTGAATCTAATAATGGCTTGAATAATGTGGTGTACTCAATTGCCATGGCAAGAACCAATGTGCCCGATTCCGCAACTGCACAGTTTTTTGTGAACGTGGTGAATAATAAGAATTTGGACTACCCTCGCCCGGATGGTCATGGCTATGCTGTGTTTGGCATGGTGGTCAAAGGCACAGAAACTATCGACAAAATCAAAGCAGTGAGCACAACCAGCAAGCGCCCTTTTTCTGATGTGCCAACAACAACTATTGTGATCAATAGCGCCAAAGTCATTGGCAAGTAATCAATGAGTGACTTTGAGCATCTTTTTTGCACCATCTTGCTCGATGATGCTCAAAGTTCAATTGATAAACCAAGCAGTAGACTCTATCAGTCTCCATTAAAGACAATACAAGCCAGTAACGCTGTTGATCTTGATGTAGCACTTCAAGAAATTGAGCAAGCGATTCATGATCAACAATATGTTGTCACTTGCTTTAGTTATGAGCTTGGTGAACATCTTTTAGGATTGACCCCAAAAAAATCCAAGACTCCTTGGGTACAAGCTTGGGTTTTTAAAGATGTTCAAAAGCTCAGCAAAGAAGATGTGAATCAATGGCTCAAGACTCAAATCAATCATAGAGTCGGTGCGCCAGTTATTCAAAAAACTTCTTTAAGCATCACGCAACAACAATTCGAAAGTGATATTTCTAAGATTCATGAGTGGATCAAGTCTGGTGACACGTACCAAGTCAACCATACCTATCGCATCCATGGTGAATTAAGTGGTTCGCCACTCGCCGCCTACGATGTCCTCAGACAAAAACAGCCGGGCCCTTATGGCGCATTTATTGAGCATGCCAATGGCTGGGTCTTGTCCTGTTCTCCTGAGTGGTTTTTGCAAAAAAACGGCGGCACCTTGATGACCAAGCCCATGAAAGGTACCGCCAAAGTTGGTGAAAGCAGCTCAGAAGAACTTCACGAGGATACAAAAAATCGTGCTGAGAATGTCATGATTGTTGATTTGCTAAGAAATGACTTAAGCAAAATTTCATTGCCTGGCACGGTCAAAGTTCCGTATTTATTTGAAGTTCAACAGCATGGTGATGTTTTACAAATGACATCAACCATTAGCTCAACATCCAAAGAAAATTTAAAGCTCAAAGAATTACTTCAAGCTATTTTTCCGTGTGGTTCAGTAACGGGTGCGCCCAAGAAGAAAACCATGGAGTTAATTCAGGCATTAGAGTCGGAATCAAGAAATCTTTACTGCGGTGCTATTGCCTGGTTTGATCCAAGCATGCAAGTCGGTTTGGGTGATCTTGGTATGAGCGTTGTGATCAGAACTTTGGAGCTTGAAAAAGACCAGAGTTTTCAAATGGGGGTTGGCGGTGGCATCACCATAGATTCAGAGAGTTCTGATGAATGGCATGAGTGCCAAACCAAAGCCGGATTTTTGTACGCATTACAAAATCAACCAGAACCACTTGGATTATTTGAAACGATTCGCATTGAGGATGGGCAAGCCTGCCATCTTGGCATGCACCTTGAACGCATCTCTCAATCTGCTAAAGAGTTGAAAATCAAGTTCGATGCAAGCAGAGCAAGAAGCCTGATTCAAGAAGCTTGCTCAACATTGGATAAGCAATCAATTTACAGGCTGCGCTTAGATCTTTCAGCAGAAGGACTGCTCAGCGTTAAAACTGCTCCAATACAAAATCTTCAACCAGGTCCCATCCTTTGGGCAGGCGACCTTTTGTCAAGCGACACAACGATGTCTTCTGCGGATCGATTATTGGGTCACAAAGTGACGCGTCGCAAACTTTATGACCAAGCGTGGCTAGCAGCTGAGAAATTAGGTGCCTTCGATGCTTTGTTTATCAATGAACAAGGATTTGTGACTGAAGGTGGTAGATCAAATGTCTTTGTCAAAAAAGATGGTCGATGGCTAACACCTCCCCTTGCATCAGGATGCTTGCCGGGTGTGATGAGGTCAATCGTACTGAAGGATGCAAAGTATCAGGCCATAGAGCAAAACATCACGCGCTCCGATATTTTGAGTGCTGAAGAAGTGATTTTTACCAATGCCTTGCGTGGCATCGTGAAAACCTCAAATTAAACGATAATGTTGCAATGAACTATTGCCCCAAATGCGGTTCAACCGTGACTTTAAAAACACCCGTGGACGACACCCGGGAAAGGCACGTTTGCTCCGGATGTAAAACGATTCATTATGAAAATCCGCGCAATGTGGTTGGCACGATTCCTGTTTGGCAAGACCAAGTTCTTTTATGTAAACGAGCCATACACCCTCGCCTTGGTTACTGGACATTGCCAGCTGGCTTTTTAGAAATTGGGGAAAGCACTGAAAATGGTGCCAAGCGCGAAACCCAAGAAGAAGCTGGTGCCGATGTTGAAATCGGCCCTTTGTTTTCTTTGTTGAATGTGACGCACGTAGAGCAAGTTCATTTATTTTATTTAGCCAAGCTGATTGAGCCAAAATATCAAGCTGGGGTTGAGAGTCTAGAAGTTGAACTATTTTCTGAAAAAGATATTCCTTGGGATGATTTGGCGTTTCCAACGGTGCGAAAAACGCTTGAATGGTATTTTGAGGATAAGAAGTTAGGTCGTCTCAATGAGGCAGACAAAATTGCAACCCATCTGGACGATGTTGGCTACGATGAACGCATTGATCGGAAAGATTGATCAATATGGGTTTATCTTGGCTCCAACCGAATGATCCCTTCCCTTCACCATGGAGTGATGCCGATCCCGATCCAGAGGTTCCTGGTTTATTAGCCATCAGCGAGGATATAAGTGCTGAACAATTGTTACGCGCTTATCACCAAGGTATTTTTCCCTGGTACTCTGATGGACAGCCGATTTTGTGGTGGTCACCCAACCCCAGAATGGTGTTGCGACCCAAAAACTTCAAAGTCAGCAAAAACTTTAAAAAAGAAATTAAAAATGTCTTGATGGACCAAGATTGGGAGGTAAAAGTCGACGAAGATTTTCATGCGACCATTCTGTCCTGTGCAACTCAATCAAGATCAGGCCAGGATGGCACTTGGATCACGCACGCTATCATGCATGCCTATGGTCAAATACACAAACAAGGTCACGCCCACAGTGTCGAAGTTTTTTATCAAGGTCAACGCGTTGGCGGCTTGTACTGCGTAAATTTAGGAAAAATGATTTTTGGAGAATCGATGTTTTCTAAAAAAACAGCTGCTTCTAAAATAGCTTTGGCCAGCCTTTGCGCCTGGGCGATTGACCAAGACATCGAAATGATTGATTGTCAGCAAGAAACAATTCATTTAAGTTCACTGGGTGGGTACCCCATTCCGCGAGATGAATTTTTAAATCATGTGCGCGAAAAAACTACTGCAATTAATCCTGTTTGGAGTTTTAATAAGGGTGTTTTGAAATACTGGTTAAGCCAAACTGCGCATGAGTAAGATAAAAGAGCTCCCCTTCGTCACCCTTCAGTTCTATGCAACTGCGCCCTATGAGTGCAGTTACTTGACACATAAACAAGCTCGTTCTCAAGTGGCAACACCGACTCATCTGATTCACGCCGATATCTATGGTGAATTAGTGGCCAATGGTTTTCGTCGCAGCGGTTTGTACACCTATCGACCTTACTGTGATGGTTGCAAGGCATGCATTGCGTGTCGTGTAAACATTGAACGCTTCAAACCAAAACGTTATCAACAGCGAGCTTTTAAAAAACATCAAGATCTTGAGGTGAGAATCGGTCATTTGGAATTTTTCCAAGAACACTACGATCTTTATATGTCATACCAACATGATCGCCATCTGCACGGTGGTATGGATGGTGATGATCACGACCAATACAAACAATTTTTACTTCAAAGCAAAGTAAACAGTCGTTTGATTGAATTTAGAGACGGTCCCCATGGCGAAGAACCAGGTAAGTTAAGAATTGTGAGCATTATTGACGTCGTTCAAAGTGGCTTATCGTCTGTTTACACCTTCTTTGATACCAGCAATCCAACCGCCAGCTATGGAACCTTCACCATCATGTGGCAAATTGAACAAACTAGAAAACTTGAACTGCCTTACTTGTACTTGGGTTACTACATCGAAGAAAGCCCTAAAATGTCCTACAAAGCACAATTTGAGCCTTTAGAAGTATTGGTTGATGATGTGTGGCAACGCAATTAATTACCTAAAGATCCAATACTGATGAATCTCTACCCTCTCGTCAAGCCTTGTTTGTTTGCCATGGATGCGGAGCGTGCGCATAACCTGACTTTGAAGACTCTCGATAAAGTTCATGCGTTTGGCTTAGGGTTTTTGTCGCAGGAAAAGATTGCCCGCGATGAGCGAATTTTTTGTGGCATAAAAATACCCAATCCTGTTGGCCTGGCTGCAGGATTGGATAAAGACGGTAAACACATTGATGCCTTGGCTGATTTGGGTTTTGGTTTTATTGAAATCGGCACAGTGACACCCAAAGCGCAGGCAGGCAATCCATTGCCAAGAATGTTTCGTTTACCAGAAGCCTCAGGCCTGATTAATCGCATGGGTTTTAATAATGATGGCGTTGATGCATGCGTGGCACGCGTCAAGCAATCTGGTTTTTGGCAAAGTGGTGGCATCCTTGGTTTGAATATTGGTAAAAATGCCACAACTCCAATTGAATCAGCCGCTGAAGACTATCTGATTTGTATGAGAAAGGTGTACGACATATCTTCGTATATCACCGTCAACATCTCCTCACCCAACACCAAGAATTTAAGGCAACTGCAAGGTGCTGATGAATTAAGCTCCTTACTAAGCGCCATCGCAGAAGAGAAAAAAGTACTCAGTGATTTGCACAAGAAAGAAGTGCCGCTGTTTCTAAAAATAGCGCCTGATTTAGATTTAGAGCAGATTCAGACGATTGCAGAATTGCTGATCAAGTACAAGATTGATGCAGTCATCGCCACCAACACCACGATCGCTCGTGATGCCGTTGCTCATTTGCCCCATGGCAATGAGGCCGGAGGCCTCTCTGGGGCACCGGTGAAACAGTCGTCAGACCAGGTGATTAAAGAGTTACGCCGCACCCTTCAGGGACAGTTACCAATCATTGGCGTGGGCGGCATCATGTCTGGACAGGACGCCAAAGATAAGATCAATGCAGGCGCTAGCCTGATTCAACTCTACAGCGGTTTGATTTATCAAGGCCCCAAGCTCGTTTCTGACTGTGCCAAGGCTTTAAAAGGTGGTTTTTAAGACCGCCTTTTCATAATGTGCAATTTGGCATTTTTAGAGCTAAAATAGCAACATGACAAGCAGAACAGCAATCCAGGTATTGGACCGCATGATGAGTCTTCTGGATGCCCTCGCAGATAGTGATGAAGCCCAGAGTCTGAAAAGACTGTCTGAGCTGACTGATTTACATCCTTCAACTGCCCACCGAATTTTGAATGACTTGGTTGCCTGTCGCTTAGTTGAGCGTGCAGATAGCGGCACCTATCGTTTGGGGCTCAAGCTACTTGAATTAGGCAATTTGGTAAAGGCTCGACTATCGGTCAGAGATGCTGCTCAATTACCGATGAGAGCTTTACATAAGCTCACCGGCCAAACAGTCAATTTATCTGTCCGTCAAGGCGATGAAATTGTTTATATTGATCGCGCCTATAGCGAGAGATCAGGCATGCAAGTAGTTCGAGCCATTGGAGGTAGAGCTCCACTTCATTTAACTTCCGTGGGTAAGCTTTTCTTGGCTGATGATGACCCTGTGAAATTAAAGAATTATGTGAGTAAAACTGGCTTGAATGGCCACACACAAAATAGCATCAGTGATCTCACCCAACTTGAAAAAGAATTAGATTTGGTGAAAAGCCTTGGTCATGCCAGAGATGATGAAGAGCTAGAGTTGGGTGTGAGCTGCATGGCTGCAGCTATTTTGGATGACACCGGTAAATTGGTAGCTGGCTTATCTTTATCAGCCCCCACCGAGCGCATGCAAGATGATTGGCTCAAATCACTCAAAGATACTGCGACGCAGATCTCAAAAAGCTTGGGCTATAAACCCAAGCCTTAAGTTTAGTTAAGTCTACTTAAACCTGCTTAGAGCTGCTTAGAGTTTTCTGATTGACTCAGGGTTTGGGTTAGCTTCTAACCATTCTCTAACGCGCACTGCATCAGCAAAACGAGATTGTTTTCCAACAGAATCTAAAAACACCATCACCACATCACGACCAACAACTTTGGCTTGCATGACCAAGCAACGGCCAGCAGCAGAGATGTAGCCAGTTTTTTGTAATCCAATGTCCATGTCGCTGGCTCTCACCAAACGATTGGTGTTGATAAATTTTTGCTCCCGATTACCAATCATGATGTTGTAGTCAGGTCTGATTGAAAATTCTCTGATCACTTTGTGCTGATAGGCAGCCTCAACCAACCGGGTCAAGTCTTCCGGACTGGAAACATTGTCGCTGGATAAGCCTGTAGGATCGGCAAATTTAGATTGACTCATGCCAAGGAGCTGCGCTTTGGCATTCATAGCATCAACAAAGGCTGGTATGCCGCCTGGAAAATTTCTACCCAAGGCTTGCGAAACCCTGTTCTCAGAAGACATCAGTGACAAAATCATTGCTTGCTCTCGCGTCATCTTTGCCCCCTGCGTGACTCGTGAGCGCGTACGGCCAGGATAAGCATTGACATCTGATTGTGAAATCACGATGGTCTCGTCCAGCGGTAAGTCGGCCTCAAGAACAACCAAGGAAGTCATTAATTTGGTGATGGATGCAATAGGCAAAGCTGCATGGGCATTTTTTTCAAACAATACTTCATGGGTGTGACGATCAATGATCAATGCCACGCTTGACTTTAAATTCAGCTCATCTTGATTACCACGCAGACCCATTGCAGCAGCAAATGAAGGTCTTTTTTCATCAGGGGCTTTTGCAGACTTGGCTCGAGTGGTTGAAGTTCTGACTTGTTTTTGATTCTTAGGGGCTGCTTTTTTCTTGGCCGCCTGCTGATTGGTTGACTGTTTGGTATTTTGTTTTTCAGGAGCATTTTGGGCAAAAGACACTTGTGCTCCAAGCAACAAAGAACTGCTCAATAATCCAACCGTCAATCTGCGCAACAAATTACCTTTAAATATCATCAGTCTCTTCTAAGCTATTTAATTAGTTTGTTTTTGTGAATACATGACATGATAAGGTATTACTTGTCCGATGAGGCTTTATTGACCATTAAAACTGCCCCCATGGTCAGCGCTATCCCAAGGCCAATTAACCAGGAAATAGGCTCGTTGAATAAGATCCATGCCATCAATGCTGTGGTGGGAGGCGTCAAATACATCAAGCTAGTGACCTTGGTCGCTGCGCCATGTCGAATCATCACAAATAACAAAGAGCTGGCGCCTATTGATAAAGCAAATATCGACCACAACAAAGAAAAGATCAACTCAGGAACCCAGGCAATTTCCCTCGTTTCAAAAATCATCATGAGTGGCACGCAAACAAATGCCGAAGCAGCAAATTGAATCACTGAGCCTGTGCGTAAATCAAATTGTGGGCAATACTTCTTTTGATAAAGAGTCCCCGCTGTGATCGCTAACAAGGCGATGATGATGAAGATAAAACTTAAATCACTGAAACCAATCATGACAATTTTGGCCCAGACAACCAATCCAACTCCCAACAATCCAATCACTAAACCAAGCCATTGAACCGGTCGAACTCTCTCCGCCACCCAAGATGCCAACAAAGCAGTCAAAATTGGTTGAAGGCCAACGATTAAAGCTGTTAAGCCTGCAGACATTCCTTCGCGAACGGCGGCCCATACGCCACCCAAATAGCCTGCTTGCAGAAGTATGCCGGCAATCGCAATGTGGATGATTTGTGACTGTCTTGGCCAAGGAGCTTTCCATAACAGCACAATTGGAATCATACAAATCAGAACGCCTAAAAAGCGCAAACTCAAAAATGTCATTGGCTCTGCATGAGGCATGCCGTAACGAGCAATGATGAAACCCGTGCTCCAAATGATCACAAAAATTGGCGCAATCCATGGCGTCAGATATCGAATCCATGCATTACTCATTTATTGTTTGACCTTTAATTCTTTAAATAGTTGAAGGGCTAATTGTACGGTTTGAGCGTGAACCTCAACCGTTGTTTCAATATGGATGCCGTACCCTCCTGCCATCGCAATAGCAATGGGAAGGTCATGTGTTTTAGCAAAATCTAAGACCATTTGATCGCGCAAACACAATCCCTTAAGGCTTAATTTCAATCTCCCCAATCGATCACCTTCATGCGGATCAGCCCCTGCCAAATAAATCAACATATCAGGCTTAAATTCAGACTCCATCTGATTGATTGCATGGGCAAGATGAAGCAAATACTCATCATCAGAACATCCGTCCGTCAGCCCCACATCAAGATGACTCGACTCTTTTCTAAAGGGGAAATTCTTCTCTCCGTGAAGTGACAAAGTGTAACAACTGGGGTCTTTTCCTAAAATGGCCGCAGTGCCATTACCCTGATGAACATCCAAATCAATGATGGCGACATTCATCTTTCTTAAATTCTGAAGATACTTTGAAGCAACGGCTGCATCATTGAAGACGCAAAAGCCGCTTCCCTTGTCTGCATAGGCGTGATGGGTGCCGCCAGCAAGATTCACTGAAACTCCATCTTCCAGAGCGCTCATGCATGCCTGAATAGTCGCTCCTGCTGATCTTTTTGACCTCTCGACCATGGATTCACTCCATGGAAAGCCAATTTCCCTGATTTCTGCTGGACTCAATTGCCCTTCAATCACGCGCTTGACGTAATCACGGTCATGCACCCGCGCCAAATCCTCATCACTTGCAGCCAGCGGTTCTTTTAGCTCCAAACCATCCATTAAGGCCACTTGGTCCCTTAATAACCGGTACTTTTGCATCGGAAATCGATGGCCCTCGGGCAATGGCAGGACAAAATGATCGGTATAGAAGGCTTTCACCCCCTGATTTTGCCCCTTTTTTCACATTGTGGTCTTGACTTAATCAATTTAAGACCTATACTCATATTTGTGCAGTGCAACATTTATTGTGTACCCTTAAATTTACTTGGAGAAATCATGACATTAACCCCAGAACAAATCGCAGCAGCCAACAAGGCTAACTTAGAAACATTGTTAAATTTAACCAACAAAGCATTTGAAGGTGTAGAAAAGCTTGTTGAATTAAATATGGCGGTTGCAAAAACCGCCATGACAGAAAACGTACAAAACGCAAAGCAAGCACTTTCAGTGCGTGATGCACAGCAATTGATGGCTATGCAAGCTGGCATGGTTCAGCCTTTAGCAGAAAAAATCATGTCTTACAGCCGTCATCTTCATAACATTGCTAACGAAACGCAAGCAACATTCACTTCAGTTGCAGAATCACAGTTGAAGAAAAGCAGTGGCAATGTGAATGGTATGGTTGAAGAGCTTTCGAAGAATGCTCCTGCTGGTTCAGAGGCAACGATCCAGGCCATCAAACAAGCCATGGCTGCAGCAAACAATGCTTATGAAACAACACAAAAATCCATCAAGCAAGCAGTGGATTTAGCTCAAAACAACTTCAATGCCGCAGCTAACACAGCAGTTAAAGCTGCACGTGGCAAGAAGTAAGCAAGGTGCAAGCCTTATGAATCATCATGGTGGCTTGAAAGAATTGAAGTGGTAACAGTTGTCTCCTCGGTACCCAGTTAGATCTAATCTACAAGTACCTTTTAACCCCCGCCTCGTGCGGGGGTTTTTTTATGCCTGGTGGCATTAAGGGATTAATGCTTAGTTCCGAGAGTTGATTATTTTTTCTTGGTTGGCGGCAAATCAGTACAAGTGCCATGCGCTACTTCAGCGGCCATACCAACTGACTCGCCAAGCGTTGGGTGTGGATGAATTGTTTTGCCAATATCAACCGCATCAGCACCCATCTCAATGGCTAAACATACTTCACCAATCAAATCTCCAGCATGGGTACCAACAATACCGCCACCAATGATGCGATGAGTTTCTTTATCAAATAACAACTTTGTGAAGCCTTCATCACGGCCATTGGCAATGGCTCTACCACTGGCCGCCCATGGGAAGAGGCCTTTTTCATAAGCAATGCCCTGTGCTTTGCATTGCTCTTCTGTGAGTCCAGCCCATGCAACTTCAGGATCGGTATAAGCCACAGATGGAATTTGTTTGGCATCAAAGAAAGTTTTATGCCCTGCTGCAACTTCTGCAGCAACGTGACCCTCATGAACCGCTTTGTGGGCCAACATGGGCTGACCCACGAGGTCGCCAATCGCAAAAATGTGATTCACATTCGTGCGCAATTGTTTATCAACTGCATTAAAACCACGATCATCAACTGCGACACCAGCTTTATCAGCGTCTAACTTCTTACCATTTGGAGTACGGCCAACCGCCACCAACACCAAGTCATAAACTTGAGGAGTTGTCGGAGCCTTTTCGCCTTCAAATGACACGTGAATGCCGTCTGATTTAGCTTCAGCTTTACTAGCGCGCGTCTTCAACATGATGTTGTCAAAACGAGGGGCATTGACCTTCTCCCACACCTTTTCCAAATCACGATCAGCGCCAGCCATCAAACCATCCAACATTTCAGCGATGTCAATTTTGCTTCCCAAAGTACTGTAGACAGTTGCCATTTCTAAACCGATGATGCCGCCGCCAATCACTAACATTCTCTTAGGCACCCTCTCAAGCTTTAAAGCGCCAGTGCTATCAACAATTCTTGGGTCCTTCGGCAAGAAAGGCAGCATCACAGCCTGGCTGCCTGCAGCAATGATTGCCTTTTGAAAACGAATCACTTCTTTTTTGCCGCTGGTTTTCTTGGAGTCACCTTCAGTGACTTCTACTTCAACGTGATAAGCATCCAAGAATCGGCCAATGCCGCGCACTGTTTTAACTTTTCGAGCTTTGGCCATACCAGCAAGACCGCCCGTTAGTTTTCCAATCACAGTTTCTTTGTGGGCTCGTAACTTATCGATTTCAATCTTTGGTGCACCATATGAGATACCGTGCGCTGCCATGGCTTTGACTTCATCCATGATGGCCGCTGTGTGCAACAAAGCTTTGGACGGGATACAACCCACGTTCAAGCAAACTCCGCCCAAGGTTGCATAACGTTCCACGATGATAGTGTTCATACCCAAGTCAGCGCTTCTGAATGCTGCACTGTAGCCGCCAGGGCCTGCGCCCAAAACCAGCATGTCGCATTCGTGATCTACTTTTCCAGCATAAGAACCTACTGCAGGAGCGCTCACTCGAGGAGCTTCAGCTTTTGGAGCTGCCTCTTTCGCTGGGGCTGATGTTGCAGAACTGCTTGCAGCTGGTTTAGCATCGGCAGCAAGCTCAAGCGTTGCAATCACCATGCCTTGATTGATTTTGTCACCAACCTTGACGCTGATAGAAACAATTTTGCCAGCTTGTTCACTCGGCACTTCCATGGTTGCCTTGTCAGACTCCAACGTCAACAGGGCTTGTTCTTTTTCAACCTGATCACCCGGCTTGACCAAAACTTCAATCACGGGCACATCATGAAAATCACCAATATCAGGAACTTTGATTTCTACTGTAGGCATATCAATATTCCTTAAAGAACAACACGACGGAAATCAGCCAATAATTCAGCCAAATACACGTTGAATCTTGTCGCTAAGGCACCATCAATCACACGGTGATCTGCAGTGAGTGACAATGGGCAAATTAATTTTGGTACAAACTGTTTACCATCCCAAACAGGCTTCATGCTAGCTTTGTTAACACCCAAAATGGCCACCTCTGGTGCGTTGATGATAGGTGAAAAGTAAGTTCCGCCAATACCACCCAAAGATGAAATTGTGAAAGAAGCGCCCTGCATTTGATCAGGCTTTAACTTGCCCTCACGTGCCAGTTTGGCCAACTCACCAGTTTCCTTGGCGATTTCAAAAATACCTTTTTTGTCAGCATTCTTTACAACAGGCACTACCAAGCCATTCGGTGTGTCGGCAGCAAAAGCAATGTGAAAATACTTTTTCATCACCAAGTTATCGCCATCCAAGGAACTATTAAATTCTGGATACTTCTTCAAAGCATTCACAGCGGCTTTAATTAAGAAAGCCAGCATCGTGACTTTGATGCCTTGTTTTTCATTGTCCTTGTTGGTCATCACGCGGAATGCCTCTAAGTCAGTAATGTCAGCATCTTCGTGATAGGTCACGGCTGGAATCATGACCCAATTGCGAGACAAATTAGCAGCTGATAGTTTCTGAATTCTTGATAGTGGCTTGGTTTCTGTTTCACCAAATTTACTGAAATCAATTTTTGGCCATGGCAATAAATTCAATCCGCCAGATGCAGCTACTGGAGCACCTGCTGGCGATGCCGCTTGTCCAGTCATGATGTTTTTCACATACGCTTGAACGTCTTCTTGAGAAATTCTGCCTTTAGGTGCAGAGCCAATCACCTTGCTTACATCAACGCCGAGCTCTCTGGCGTACTTACGAACTGATGGACTTGCATGACTGATCGCGCCTGTTGCTGGAACAGATTCAG
>Ga0164292_10000601_pt1 | contig 28465 bp, 25 predicted proteins | sample GEODES117metaG_FD_111486 | JGI IMG/M metagenome (GOLD analysis project Ga0164292, IMG submission 111486) | Eutrophic lake water microbial communities from Lake Mendota, Wisconsin, USA - GEODES117 metaG | ecosystem: Environmental > Aquatic > Freshwater > Lake | place: USA: Lake Mendota...
CTACGAGGAAGCGGTGTGCTGACCGCTGCTAACCTCGACTTCAGCCAAATCAGGCGCAAGGCTTAACCTCTTCATAGCGCTACCAATTTGGATAAGTTTTTGGGTATGTATAAATAAAAAAGCGCCGAAAAGGCGCATATCTATTGACTATCTGGCGGAAGCGGTGTCCGCTTTGAACCTAGTAATATCAATGATTCTAGAGCATTATTCAATTTAATCCACCATAATATCCACCATAAGCATTGCGCTTGGGTCACTATGCAAACAATCCCAACCCGGGATTCAAGCCATTGATGAGCTCACGCCCAGGGGGCACCCAATCAAATTCCAGCCAGCCAGACCCCACCGTACCCCCACCCCCCAAGTCTGAAATGGGTCCCTCCTGCGCGAGTTACACTCCAAAGTGGACGAACGAGGCCAAGTTTAGTTACCGCTAGTTTGAGTGCGGGCCAGATGATTTTCCATCCCATTCAAGTGATTCAATTGCCTCACCTGAAGAGCCGCCGGTACATTTAAAATCGTTACTGAGCAACCACAATCCGGTCAATACTAATGGAAGCCAAAACCCAAAAAACTTATCAAGACCGCCGGGGATTTCAACATTAAAAAAATGATTTAAAACCATGGAAAAAAACAAGATGCCCCAATAGAAACCAGCGAAAACAATGATTCCAACTCCGACACAATCCATAACATATCCCTATATTTTTCGACTACCCGCTAAAAATTGACGCGGCATAACCAACATATTCCGCCAGCAAGGTTTTCAAAAATTGTATCGGGCTTGAAAAACCCGGGATCAATTATCAGCACTCAATTACAGTCTAAGTAACCTCTGCTACGGCAAATCTCTCGTTGATTGCGCTCTCTGAAACTTCTGTCGTTCATTAAATCCTGTTCCTGTTGCTGTCTTCGAGATTCCTCAGCCTGCCGGGCCTGACGACGTTCGTCTGCTCGCTCACGTCTTTCATATTCATCTTGCCGCCGTCTTGACTCATATGCATCTCTATTTCGGGAATACTCATCGAGTCCGCCAGTAATGCCTTGAGAAAAGCCTGGCGCGGTGCAAAGAAAAAAACACGCGATGATAAAAATACTTTTCATGAATTTTTTCATATGCGCAAATGAAAATTGTAAAAGTTTTAACTAAAACCTGGCATACGAGGATATTGACCTTCGTTAATTCATTCACGGGCACAATGGTTTTCGAACATGAAAAAGAACTGCTATTTTTTTATCAGCATGAGTAACTATTTTTTTCTACATGCGATTCTCCACTCAGCCTCCGAAGTAGAACGAGGAACAATTGGCGCCCACAAACGGTTCCATTTTTCTTCGTCGTGATTAACACTAAAAACTACTCTACCTCTGCCTGAAGATTCTGGGTAGAGAACAATGTTGATTACCGTATACATCTCAGAATTGCAATTAAATCCACGCAACGCTACCTCTGATCTATAGCTGCCCACTGACTCAAGAAATTGCGTTGTCGGGTGGTCAATCATGATCCACATCGTAGTGGTAGCTCCACGTTCACGTATCGAGGACTTATCGTGATAAAAAGTGATCCCAGAAGCTTTTGCTGTGACCTCCCACTCCGCCCAACAGACCGAGCAGACCATCATCAGTAGAGCGAAAACTAGTCGTTTCATCTCGTTCATCTTCCTACTAAGATACGGTTCACATCACCAATCAACTGCGGTTCCTGCTTTCGACTCATCATCCCAGCCTGTTTGCCTACGTTCTCAACAAGATATGCTTGCATCTCACCCAGCGTGATCCTGCCGTCTTTATTAGCGTCGGCGTCTCCCTCCATGCCTTTCATCAGGTAATAGCTAAAAATCCCGTGTTTAAGATCGGGACTGCTACTCGATATCTGATCGGCCTGACTTGCAGAAATCACGGTGAAGCTATCTGGGAAAAGCTTCTTCTCAGCCTTTAGAGTCACGGGCCTTGCATTAGCAACTAGGGTCTCGCCGCTACGCGCTTGACCGCTGTAACAAGCGTCCATGAATATAGTCACGGATTTAGGTTTCGCTGCTTGCAGGTCCGCATTAATTTCTTGAAACTGGATTGCAGTTCTTGATATGAAATCACGATCAGCTCGGGGAGGTAGGAGGTATAGTCCCTGTCCATCTTGCGTAGGTAATCCATGGCCGCTGTAATACACATAAACATCCGTGGTGGACTTAACTCGACTCGGTAACCAAGTTTTGAATGTCTTGATAATTTCAACGTCTTCGGCGTCCTGATCGACGAGTAATTTTATGTTTTCTGGCTTCACGCCTAGTGCCCTGATCGCATAGTCGTAGAAAACGCGCGCATCGTCGTTTGCGAATTCAGCTTTGGGAAGACTTTTGTAGTTGGCTATACCAATGATTACGACGACCGCATCACGTCCGACTTGGCGCCTTACTTTCGAGGGGTTTAAAGCTGCAAAGACGACTTTTGATTCAGTAATAGCTCGACTGACCGTGATGGTCTTGGTGTCTGAGTTACCGTATACGTCTTTAGCAAAGATATCTAGTTTAGTTTCTTGCCCTGCCCGAGCCACACGGGTTACCTTGTAGCGCCCATCAACTTTGCCTCCCAGCTCCTCGCCATTGACCTTAAGGGATGCCGTGTCGGCGTTTGTTTCAATTGAGATAATATATTCTCCGTCGCTCGTCGGTAGAGTTGCAGAGACTTGAAGATTGATACGGCGATTATTTTTGGCTTGTTCGCGTAGCCGACTTTCTTCTTGAAAACGTTGGCGTTCTTCTACTAGTTTCTGCCGCTCGCGGTCAATATCGTTAAGGCCAGTTTTGGTAGTTTCGTTGCTGCGGTTGGTTAAGTTTATTTCTTCTTCCACAATGAAGATATTGTGTTCGAAAATTCCGTCTTCAACTCTTGTCTGTCTTGTAAATTTTCCGCGCCCGTGCCTCCTACTATTAAGGAACTCACCTTCATATTTTTCACCCGTGGTGTACTCTAATATGCCAAAGCCGTTAAACGATCCATCTATGAATTCACCTTTGTATGATTTCCAAATGCCTACATATTTAGAGTCAAAGTTTATTTCTCCCCAACATTTGTTCCAATACATGTAACTAGAAATCGTACCATTTTCATAAACTTTCCCCGACATATCACAGTTCGGTAGTCTATTCGGATTATTCACTTGCTGCCCCCAAGTCAAACAGGAACACATCAACAATAGAATAGGCAGTTGGCGCATAGTCGTGATTTGAACCCTTTTGGGGTATGATGAAAGTTATGAGAAATATAACTTCAATGCTTGTAACCGGTGGTGGAAAGATAACATGTCGGCGCGAGCTATCGGCGAGGGATGAAGAGAAAGCCTACGAAACGGCGGGTGAGGAAATAGATGGCGGAACATACCGCAAAGGGCTATGGACAAAGCTATGGGCCGAAAATGACGGGGATGAAAAAAAAAGTAAAACTTTCCTATATCAAAGCACGAGTAGAACAACTTCTCGCAGACACTAGAGCAGCCCGAGAAGCCGAACTAGTTCTTGCAGAGAACGCGCGTCAGCAAGCCATTTCCGAGGAATTGTATTGGCAAGAGTTACACCGCTTGAGGGTTGAGCACGGTCAAGAAGCTGCTGAACGTTTTCAGATTACCGGTGCGCTCAAAAATACGCACAAACGCCAGGCGATTGAGACTTACTACAGCGAAGCAGTGAGAGTGAAAGAATCGACTGCTGACAGAATCCATCTACTAAGACACATCGGCGGTGATTTGCAATGGGATGAGAGCAAATCAAAAGCGGCTGGTTCGATTGTTCAATTTGCTGGCGATACCTACCGATTTAATACTCTCTATGACTTTAGCGACTGGTTTGATGAGCGCATCCTCAAAGAGGTTGGCTTGGTGATGTCCCGACGCTAACGTGAAGGTTTTGAGCGCTGTCGCTTGCCTAGCGGTGTCGCTTTCGACATAGCACTAGCGCAATAGAATCACTTCGGCACGGTACTGAAGGACAACGATGTATACCTCAATTGAATACATAGGATTCATGGCCGGATCTGGGATCCCGTTAGCCGTTAGCCTTGATCCTAGGAGCAATAGGCTTAATCATCGACTTCTTCAAGCTCCAAAACTGATGGGGCCGCTACTTGCCATATTTGCATTTTCATTATTCTTTTCCGGAGCTGCCCTAGCGCAACAGAGCAACTTGCAACGATTCATCGATGGTGAGCACGCGACCTACAGTACCTCAGGCAATCCGAAAGCAAAAGGAATTGAAATGTCTTTTGACTATCCATCTAACTGGGGTGGTAAGGATGGCAAACGACCGAATAACCTCTTCCAAGTCACAAGTGAAAATGGCCGAGGCTTGGAGCTCTTCAACATAGTGATAAAGGAGCTTAATCTCTCCCCAGGGATCAAGATTACGTCACAAGAAATTGAGGAACTGTTCGATCCGAAAGGATTAAGAGACTTCGTTCCTGCCAGCAATCATTTCATAGATGGCAAAAGAACTACGCTTGATGGACAACCAGGCGCTTGGGTTAAGTTCAGTGGTCAAGAAGATAGGGGTGGTATATCACTGCAAATGATTTGGTTGATGTACCAGGTCTACTACGACCGACGGCTTATAATTTTTAGTTGCGGGGTTGGGGACAGTGGGGACAAGCCTAAAGAGCTTGTTCACCGACGCTTTACAGCATACCTTCCTTTGTTTCAACAGATAGCGAATAGCATCATCATTCAGAGCAAGTGGAAGAAGTAAAAAAGTTATTTGCAATACGTTTCTGGCTTCAAAAACGTGAGCAGGCTGTCATCGAAATGAATAGCAAAGAAAATATTCCATCAGATAGGGCTTTCGGCATATTCGTACTGGCGATATGTATTTTCAGCTCTTCTTACAGCTTTCTACGCGCAAAGCTTTTTATCGGAGCTTTTCTACTAATTACCTCATTTTTACTGCTGATTATAGTTATCTTGGAGCCACGGCTATTAAATTATTTCAACTCGTTATGGTTCAGACTTGGTGTTGTATTAAGTAAGATAATTGGTTTTTTTGTTCTTGGAGTAATTTTTTTTGTAGTTATAACGCCGGTTGCAATACTAATGAGAACTAGCGGTCGCGATGAGCTGATGATGCGGCAGGGTAAAAAAAAGTCATACTGGCAAAACCCCGCCAAACCTACTCGTCCCAAAGACTACTTCACACGTCAATTTTAAAATGAATATATAAATATGTTAAAAGAATTGTGGTTATTTCTGCGAGAGAGAAAAAAAATATGGCTGCTTCCTATAATAATTATTATGCTGCTATTGGGTTTTCTATTGACATCAACTCAAGGCACAGTTTTTTCACCTTTTATTTACGCTTTATTTTAAAGCGATGCGCATACTTGGAATATCAGCCTATTACCATGATGCTGCGGCATGCCTCATTGTAGCTGGAAAAATCGAAGCAGCAGCGCAAGAAGAGAGGTTTACTAGACTAAAGCACGATTCCAGTTTTCCTTCGAACGCAATAAAATTTTGCCTTGCTAATAGTGACATCCTGCCTAGCGATTTAGATTATGTTGTTTTCTACGATAAGCCGTTCCCGAAATTTGAAAGAATATTAGAGTCCTATCTCGAATTTGCTCCAAAAGGCTTTACAAGTTTTGTGACATCGATGCCATCTTGGCTTAAAGGAAAATTGTTTCAAAAATCGCAGATATTGAGTCACTTGCGCATAAAAATTGACAGTAATGTTAATTGGAGTGAAAAGCTGCTGTTTTCTGACCATCATTTGAGTCATGCGGCAAGTGCATTTTTCCCTTCTCCTTTTGCAACAGCCGCAATTTTGACGATGGATGGGGTCGGTGAATGGGCCACCACTTCTGTTGCGTTAGGTAACGATAATGCGATTGAAGTTTTTAAAGAAATTAATTTTCCTCACTCAATAGGACTTCTTTATTCTGCGTTTACTTATTATCTTGGATTTAGAGTTAACTCCGGCGAGTATAAAGTTATGGGGTTGGCGCCTTATGGAAAACCAAGCTATGTAAGGTTAATAAAAGAGAATTTGATAGATATTAAAGATGATGGTTCGTTCGCCTTGAATATGGAATTTTTCGATTTCTGCACAGGCCTCAAGATGACGAACCATAAGTTTCATACATTATTTGGAGGGGCTCCCCGGGTGCCTGAGAGTGTGCTTTCTGAGCGGCACCTTGATCTTGCAGCATCCATCCAAAGTGTTGCGGAAGAGGTACTTCTTGGTATTGGAAGCTGGATAGCAAGAGAGACGGGGGAAAAGAACCTGTGTTTAGCTGGAGGTGTAGCACTCAATTGTGTTGCAAACGGAAAGCTTGCTCAAGCTGGAGTTTTTGATCGTATATGGATTCAACCGGCAGCCGGCGATTCTGGAGGGGCGATTGGGGCAGCACTTGCCGCTTTTCATCTAATGTTGGATTCGAAGCGCACCTATGTAAAACCGGATGGAATGAGAGGTTCATTTTTAGGCCCTGAATTTTCACAATCGGAAATTGAGGAGCAATTGCTAGAAGCCGGGGCTATATTTGAAGTGCTCTCTAACGAGGACAGGATAGAAACTACAGCAAGATGCTTAGTTCTTGGATTGGCAGTCGGCTGGATGAATGGGCGAATGGAATTTGGGCCTCGGTCGCTTGGTGGGCGCAGCATTATTGCAGATCCGCGCTCGCCAGTAATGCAAAAAAAATTGAATCTCAAAATAAAGTTTCGAGAATCGTTCCGGCCATTTGCTCCAAGCATACTTGAAGAAGATTGTGATGAATGGTTTTCTCTAAAGGGCACGAGCCCGTACATGCTTTTTGTATCTGAAATATTGGAAAAACATCGCCTAGTTGCTACTGAAAATTTACCTAAAGAAGAAGGATTGGCAAAGCAGAACAATAGGCTGACTACCGTTCCTGCCGTAACTCACGTTGACTATTCAGCCCGCGTGCAAACCGTCAGCAAAGAGACGAACGAAGATTTTTACAATCTTATTCTAAAGTTTAAAGAGCTTACTGGATGTCCGATACTCGTAAACACCTCATTCAATGTTAGAGGGGAGCCGATCGTCTGCAGTCCGCGAGACGCTTTTGAGTGTTTTATGGGGACAAATTTGGACATTCTTGTTGTTGGTAAGTGTTTTTTACGTAAGGATAGTCAGAATACAGCCTTGGCAAGTAAATGTTATTTCAAGTATTGGCCTGATTAATTGTATTCAATCGCCGGATATTCTAGTTTAGTAAGATGAAAAAAAAGATAAAAATTCTTGGCTTTTATGTTATTGCATTCGGTTTGGTTGTATTAGTAATTTTTTTTGCAGAGGCTGCTGCTGGCTTGGTAGGTAACATTTCGCATATCCGTCAGGAGACACATAAATTCGTTTCTGAGGCTGGCCCCTTGAGTACTTCAAGTCGTCGGCTGCACCCAAATTTATCGGATGAGTTCGCCGATGAGTATAGATCTTCCAACCCAAAAAGATTATTTCGAACTGATGGCTATGGTTTAGTTCTTGGTCCTGATTTGACTGAATCTCTGGCGTTGTGCAAAAAGATATTGTTTCTCGGTGGTTCGACAACAGAGAACAATGAGGTCGATGAGCATTACAGATTTCCATTTCTATCTGCATATCAGTTAAGTAAAAATTCCAAAATTTGTTTTGAGGGAGTAAATGCGGGAGTAAGAGGGCACACTACACAAGATAGCTTAAACCTATATCTGAACCACCCCTCTCCGAAAATAAAGGGGGCATCGTATGTTGTAGTTATGCACAATATCAATGATCGACTGCGACTAACGCTAAGCGAAAATTACAAATCAGTTTTTTACGAAGAGAGAAGCGCAACGTTTGATTGGGTTTTGTCTGCAATAGCGAATACTTTTAATTCTGTGTGGCATTTTGGGGTAATGAATAGTAACTTGCTGTTCCTTATGAACGAAACGGCATCACGATATTCTTTAGCTTCGAAGCCAAAAGAAATTCTTGTTAACGAGAAAATTTTGGATCAATATCTTGGCGTCGCGACTAGGAATATTGCAGAATACGTAGGAAATTTAAAGTTGCTAGCGGCTGTGATTCGGGCAAATGATCAGATACCGGTTTTTATGACCCAGCCGCTAGGTAGACGCTCGGCAGACCAGGATAGATTTAACGAGGCTATAAGGCAGGTTGCAATAAATGAGAGAATATTTGTCATTGATTTGGCAGAAGAAGTAAATCTCCTTGAAGAACCAAAGGCGCTTTTTTATGATGATGATATTCATTTTAATAATGCGGGATCTCGTTGGGCTTCTGGTCTTATTTCTGAAAAGTTACGATCTCTCTTTGCACTTCAGGCAAATAAGGGTGGTTTACAAAGCGAGAGCTGTGTTGACATTGAGGTAAATGGACATTCGTTGATTGTTAGCCCGTTGGGTATCAATGTATTGAATGGTCGATATCCGAGTTTCGATCGCCACGAGAAGCGGATTCTTTTCCAGAAAAATGGTCAGTCCGGAAGCAAAATATCAGTTTTGGATGTTAAGAACGGGAAAATAGAAGACTTAATCGTCAGTAAACATCCGGGGGGGCTGGAACATCCGACATGGGTAGACGAAACACACGTTCTGTATACCGAAAAGCTTGGCGATCGTCGCGAGCTCTTTATCTTAAATATCCTCGATAGGAAGAGTGTTCCATTGCTGGGCGATAAAAATCTAAATGGAGCAATTGCACATTTTGACGGGAAGCAGTCAGTTTATTTCGCCGGTTACACTCAGGCTGATCAAAAGCCGCCAAGAATATACGTACAAAAAAATACTGGTGAAAAACCAGTTCTCGTAACTTCATCCTCGACCGAGCATTGGCGCCCATTCGTGGGCGGGAACGGATACATCTACTATATAAATAATGTGACAGGGATGTATCAGGTATACGCGACTCGCTTGGAGGATGACTCAACCTTACCGTTACGTGTCGCTCCAAGTATGTATGAGCAGTGGGATCCGGCTTTGTCTTCGGATGGCAACCTCTTGGCATTTGCCCAGCGTGAGGCTGGTGAATTTGATATTTACATTAAAAATTTGAAAGATCCTTCTAGTGTGCCGTTGAGGGTTTTGGACACTTCTGAAGATGAATGGGATCCGAGGTTTAGTCCCAAAGGGCGATATTTGCTTTATGCAGCGACCTCGCCCTATGGCGATCAGATACGGGCTATTTGCGTCCCTAAATTTCAAGCCAGTAGTAGAAGGCGTATATCAAGGTCGCGTTCGAAAGGCAGCTAAGGAATAGCGCGGAACTCCGTAGGTCTTCGCCTGGGGTGCCAAGCAGTCTAATCTCTTCCCACTTGGACCGCGGCTTTCGAAGAGATTTTCACATTGCGACTAAAAGCTTGAGGGTCATAACTTATCGCTTGTTATCGAGGCGCAGCGGAAAACAACCTCTTTTTTAAACTCGTTTAGTCCTATTTATTGATTGTGCAACTAATGTCTATCGTTTTTGAAAATTGATTTGTCGAATAGTCTCGCGACCTAATAATTATTTATTTGATAATAAATTGTGATTGAAAGGCCTGCGCTAGATCCCGGTTGTTATTAGGCGTAGAGGGATATAGACTCGGTGTATCTCTAAGGGAGGCGCCACCGCTGGCAGGGGTAGACGAGAAGAAACTAGTCTTACCGTTTGTGTCGAAGATTCTGTATGGCTGCGACAGATTACGGAGACGAGCGATCTGCATACAAATGCAAACCAAATTGTATGAAGGTAAGAGCACATCATATGGCTTACCTTTGCCGTAGAAAGCGCTTGTGTAATTCCAAACCTCTGCTTAAGTCAGTGGCTTAAATCAAGTGAAAGTGCCAAGTAGGCTGAAAACAAAATTTTTTCAACTAGGCGGTTGGGAGAGTAAACAATGAAGAATAAAAGTTTTTTAATCCCGTTATCCACAGCTCTTGCTACGCTTTTCGGAGAGGCATCTGCCGTTGCTACGGATATCGAAAAGCAGCAGGTCCAAAAGTCTGCAAGCCAAACAGACGGCGCGCTCAGGAAGCTGCTACATGCTGGCGATAAACTGGCCACCTACCCGGTTGCCGGAGAGCTTCATGCCTTAATTCTTCGTAACAGCATCGACGGCGTGACTCTGGCGGAGCACTACTCCCACCGCTCGCACTCGTCGCACTCATCTCATCGTTCTCATTACTCGAGCAGATAGATCGCTATGCCCGAGTTGTGCTTTGACAAATCAATCTTTAGCGCGACCGCTTTGAAAAAAGCATCCTATCGGTTTATGGACCGGCTCAGCACGAGAATTCATGATGAGGACGGAAGCTATAGGGTCGAGGTCCAGTTCGACAAGGAGCTATCGGAAGAGTCCGCGAGTTACCTGCTCCGAGAGTTTGAGAAGGAAGTTCTCGATCAAGATCTTAGAGAGCACATAAAAAAAGAGACTGCGGACTACCGGAATCTAATACTTGCTCATGCCTTCTCGAAGACCTCACTGATCGAAGATGAGTAAGTTTCAGCCGGTCACATTCTACGCAAAAAAATCACAGGGTAGCTACCAGCTTCTTCCGTTTCGGTTCAAGCGACTTCCAAGAGACCGGATGCTGCTCACGAATATGGTCGGTGAATACCACGTGGTCAGTGGGCTTGCTTTTGAAGCTTTCCAATTGCACCGGCTCGACGAAGAAGGGCTTGAATATAAAGACCTAAGATCAAAACATTTTCTTCTTGATAGCAGTAATGAAATCGCGATTAACCTTCTAGCACTAAAGCTACGTACGAAGCTATCAAGGCTCAGCGATTTTACGGCGCTCCATATTTTTGTGACAACACTCAGGTGTGAGCACAGTTGCCCGTACTGCCAGGTCTCAAGGCAATCCGAGGACAAGAATCGGTACGACATGACGCCTGAGATTGCGGATAAGGCGATTGATCTTGTCTTCCAGTCTCCATCCCCAACGCTAAAAATCGAGTTTCAGGGTGGTGAGCCGCTTCTGAACACTGAAATCATCCAGTACATAGTTAACAGAGCCAAGGACATAAATCGAGAGCATCGCAGGCAACTCGACTTCGTCATTGCTACTAACCTAGCGCTAGTGAACGATGAAATCCTTCAATTCTGCAAGGAGCATGGGATTCACATCTCAACATCTCTAGACGGACCGAGAGACCTTCACAATAAGAACCGACCACGGCCCGGTGGCGACAGCTACGAGAGAACGATCACGGGGATTCAACTAGTTCGTGACCGACTTGGTAAAGATCAGGTCTCGGCCCTGATGACGACGACAAGTGCGAGCCTAGGCAGTGTAAAAGACATCATTGACGAATACCTCGCGAATGAGTTTGATGGAATTTTTTTGCGTAGTCTTTCTCCTTATGGGTTTGCGATAAAAACAAAAAGCTTTGCGGCTTACAGCACTGAGAAGTGGCTGGATTTTTATAAGGAGGGCCTTGAGTACATCATCGATCTGAATAGATCGGGTATCTGGTTTCAGGAGTATCTGGCATCTACGATCCTGAAAAAAATACTAACCAGCCAAGAGTCCGGGTTCGTTGATCTCATGAACCCAGCAGGCATCGGGATTGCTGCTGTTGTCTATAACTATGACGGCAGCGTGTACGCCTCCGACGAAAGCCGAATGCTCGCTGAGATGGGCGACTACACCTTCAGGCTGGGTAATGTTCTCAGCGACAGCTACCGAGAGATCTTTATGTCGAGTGCGCTTCTTGAGGCACTTGAGGAGTCTTTCGCATCGAGCAGCCCGATGTGTACCGACTGCGCGTTTGAAAGCTACTGTGGTGCCGACCCGGTCTATCACCACGCAATTCATAAAGATTTTGTCGGGCGCAAACCCGAGAGTGCCTTCTGTAAGCGTAATATGACAATCATCGAGTACCTTATCGAGCGGATGGAAAGCGACCCGTACGTGATGCGCCTATTCCGCGAATGGGCCAATAACTAATGATCAACCTTTCTGGTAAAGCGGTACCACTGGGCCCCGAGGCGTTAAGCCATAGCGGGATGCTGCGGCTAACCAGAAACTCGGATCTGCCGCGCCCACTCCGAAAGAAGTACGGACTCCTGAGCGAGGATTCTGCGGGCGATGGATTCGGCGCTGTTTTTAGGAAATACCACGGCCCTGGCTTGGGTAATTCTGGCTTCCGCCTAAGCACTGAGCTTTACCACCTGGATGACGGTGACGTGGTCTACGTGGACGGCGCAACATCTCGGCTTCGGGTGCTTTACAGGAGGGCATCTAATCAGAACTCAATCTTGCTAACTGAGCGGTGTAATCATCTCTGCCTGATGTGCTCGCAGCCACCGAAGAGCGCCGACGATAGCTGGCTCATGAGCGAGGCTAAAGAACTTGTCAGACTAATCCCGGATGATACCCGGGAGCTGGGCTTCACTGGCGGCGAGCCGACGCTGTACGGAGATGAGTTCATTGATCTTCTCACCCTTTGTAAGTCCTACCTTCCGCGCACCGCAATTCACGTTCTCTCAAATGGGCGCGCGTTTAAAGATTTTGAATTTGCGAGAAAGTATTCGAGTATTGAGCACCCTGACCTGATGGTAGGTATCCCGATTTACTCTGATGACCCTGTTACGCACAACTTCTTGGTGCAATCAGATGGCGCGTTCAACGAGACTATCAAAGGCATTTTGAATCTGAAAGCCCTCGGCCAGAGGGTGGAGATCCGAGTCGTTCTCCAAAGATACTCAGTTGAGCGCCTTGAGATGATCGCAAGCTTCATCGCGCGGAATCTCCTCTTCGTGGACCACGTCGCGCTCATGGGTCTGGAAATAATGGGGTTCACGAGAGCAAATCTTGACGAGCTTTGGGTTGATCCCTTTGACTACAAGGACCAACTTAGCGACGCGGTGAGCTTGCTTCGCGCGTATGGGATCAACGTCTCTGTCTATAACCACCAGAGATGTCTTGTGAATGAAGACATCATGAGCGCCTACAGAAAATCGATCAGCGACTGGAAAAACGAGTTTTTAGATAACTGCGAGGGCTGCCTTAAAAAAAATGAGTGTGGGGGGTTCTTTTTTTCTCAGATTAGGTACAAGACCAGTGCTCATATCAGGCCATTTCGCTAAAGAAAATCATTCCGAAGTCACTTTCGTATTGGCTCGGGCAAGATAGGTAATATTTCAATCTAATGGAGAACAAGACGCTGCTTTGGGTATTTGGAGCCATCGGGCTATATATGTTTTTTTCTTCTGATTCCGAAAAGAAGCTGGCGCCCCAACCACAAACATACCCATCAGGGCTGGTATACCCGTCAAGCGGGTCGGCGCATCATGAGTGTACCGATGATTGCTCGGGGCACCAGGCAGGCTATGATTGGGCCGAGGCTCATAGCATCTCCGATCCAGATGACTGTGATGGAAATTCTCAATCATTTATCGAAGGATGCCAAGAATACGCTGAGGAAAATCTTGTGGAATCGGGATAGTAACTTTTACGGCTAGAGAAAAATAACAAGATAACTTTCCGGCTGGGTAGATTCGCCCAACCCGACAATTAATATGCTTACTTCTTGGGTGGCCGACCCCGGAGTGCCGCCCTCGGCGAAAATAAACCAATGGCGTTCCCAAGGTCGACTAGCGCATGCAATGTTTTTGATCTCTCTGTCCGCTCGGCTCTTACTGCACGAGTTTCATCCCCATGCACTGTCTTTGCGAGGGCACAACGCTCTCGACCTTCCGGGGTACGAGGGCCAGTTGACAACCCACCATGCGTTCGACAGACGTGTAATGACCCAGCAGAATCTGCACACTTCAAGCCGCTAATGCAAATGCCTCAGCGGGTGTTTTCATGCCCAGCGCCTGATGCGGGCGCCGTTGGTTGTAAAAGCCAATCCAGTCACCAATGACGCGGCTGGCATGCTGCAGCGTCTCGAACCGATGCCGGTGCACGCATTGCTCTTTCAATTTGCGGATGACCCGCTCGACCATCCTTGTTTACAGAAAAACTGCTGGTCTAGCTTTCAATCCCCAACCGCTTCATTGCAAATGCCTCAACATCCTCAGAATCATGCAACTCCCATCCAGACGTAAGTAGTCGGGTCATGTGTTGCCTGTTATATAAGAACGGCATCACGATTTGGGAAATACCAACGGTGACAACAGTCAACGCCAGATGTAACAGAGCTATTCCAATCTCGCCTCGAAAGACCGGCACTAACCAGCCGAAAAGCTGGTAGGTCCAACTCCAACCTAAGTAAGCTCCTCTAACCAGACCAGATGCGCGATGGCGAACCAGCACTCTCCTTTGCCAGCCAAGAACAATCAGACCTATGATCGCTGGAGAAAAGATGATCAAAACCACGATCCAATGCCAAATCGAAAAGCTCCCCATATTTCATCATCTCCCACAGATTGAACTTAGTACCCGACGCCCGCAACAGAACAAAACACTATGACCATTTTTTACGCTATTAAAAACATGAGGGGTTGTTGATACCACTCGGCCCCAATTCAAGCACCTTTTTGAAGAATCCTTCTGGTTGCGCGGAGTTCCAACTACAGCGGAGGCGGAATTGTCCAATTGATATGATCGGCCTTGATAGAAAAAATCATGCGCTAAATTGCTAGCCTCTTTATAAGCCCACGACACTTTTAATACTGCCGAATCGGAACAGGTGTTACCTAGCGAGGAAGGTTCTGGCTAATCAGCACAAAATTTAGTATGTTCCGGAGGGATTATCCAGCAAGCAAACCATCGAACCGAGAAATTCTTGTTTTTGGCGATTTAGTCAGCTGGCCATTATGTCACCATGATGCGTCATATCTCGGACACACTTAGATAGAGTATAAAGTGTTGCAAATATTGAACCATTTTTCCGCAAGCGAACTGAGCGGCAAATTATTCTGCCTGGCGGTGGCTTCGGGTCTTGCCATCTCAGTTTCGAAACCACAAGTCGCAAGGGCAAGCCCACAAGACCTTTCAAAACTTGAAAATCGCGCCATCAAGGGAGACCAAGATGCACTTAACGCACTCATACAACGCTCGAAAGCTGATGGCAGTGCATCCAGAGCTCTGGGTGTAATTTATTTTAAGGGTCTCGGCGTACCCCGCAGCATTGATAGAGCGTTGGGGTTTTTCGAGCAGTCAGCCCAATTGGGCGATAAACAATCAATTGCTTTCCTGGCTAAGTTTTATTCAGCTAAGAACTCACCCTACCGTGACAATGAAAAAGCAAGGATCTATCAGGAGTTGGCATTTCAGTCCTCTGCAACACGCGAACCAGATCTTCCAAACAGCCCAGCCACCTACAGCCAGAAGTTCTCGTGGAAGCCATTCGTAGAACCCGATATAACCCCAAAAGCATTCGGATCTGGCTTTGCAATCAATGATGCTGGTGGTTTCGTTACTAACCACCACGTTGTGGAAGGCTGCAAAAAACTTGTCGTGGTATACAACGAAAAAAAAGCTTATGCCGAAACGCTCGCTAGCTCAAAAGCGCTCGACTTGGCTGTGATAAGCGTGAAGGCACCCACGCCATATCATTTGACACTTAGGAATAAGACGCCGGCTATTGGGGAAAGCGTAAAGGCTGCCGGATATCCTAAAGGCTATTTTAAGTTCTCTGAAGGTATAATTTCTGCAACGCAACCAGAATCTATTGACTTCCAGTTTTCTGCATCAATTTCAAGTGGCAGCAGCGGCGGTCCGATTGTAGATCAATCGTCTGTTGTTGTTGGAGTTGCACGCGGAGGAATCGCGCCGGGCAAAGACGAATCTGGCTCCGTTAATGGCGCTGATTTTAACTTTGCGATTGACTCAGTGTATTTAACAAAATTTCTAGAGAATAATAATATTCCTTATAAAAAATCGTTAGCTCAGCATAGATTAGTTGAGTCTGACATCGCTAGAATTCTTCAGAAAACTGCAGTATTTATTATTTGCTACTAGGTGACAAAGTGATTGATGCAATAGCAAAAAAAATTCTAGGACCAGCCATCGACCCTAGCGCAAGCGAATCTAGAAAAATGGCTAGGCAAGGAGAGATCGACGGAATGGTTGAAGAGCCGAGCTCGGCAACAGGATCATTAGGCAAATCTGAGCAGGATTACATCGACCACGTAGTAGATAGATGGAAGCTATTCAAAAGTTCACTATTTTTCGAGAAGCAGAAACTATCTAGAGAGAAAGAAGAACTTGTTCATCGACTAAACGTTTCTTTAAAATCAGAGGAGGAACTGATTCTAAACGAACAAAAAAAGGAAATTGATCTTCTCGATGTCGAGATGGGTCTAAATTCAGCACCAAGAAAAAATTTCCAAGAAATCTATAGTGCGGCGGAAGATCAAATAAACGAACTTAAATCACACTTGAATCGACCGCTTGAGGTTAAGTTCGTAAAGACCTATATCTTGCTGATGGCCGCACTATCAATTGCCGAAGTGCCTGTAAATCGCCTAGCTTTTGAACTGTTTTTCGAGCAAATGCCCGCCGTATCTCTACTCTTGTCAGCGGCGGTAGGATTGCTATTTGTGTTCTTTGCCCATATCGTTGGGACTCAGCTTAAGAGATCTCTTTGTCCTCTGACTGCCTTGAACAAGGACAGAACTTACATCGCAGTGTTCCTAATCACACTCTCGGCGATTATGATTATGTACTTCTTGGGTTTGATGCGAGAGCAACTAGTGGAAACCCAAGCCGCGTCAAGCATTGACCTCAGTGAGTTACTTGCTCAAACTTCGGAGTCGGGAGCCGATGGATCAACCAGATTCAACTTTTTGATTGGACAAAAAGGTGTGTTTTTGATCATAATAAATTTCTCAATTTTCCTCTCTGGACTTTTGCTTGCCTTCTATCGACACGACGCCAACCCTTACTATGAAGATTTTTCACATCTTTATCAAAAGTCGAAGCATGATCTCAATAACCATGTGCGACTTTACGAAAAAAAACATGTTGAGTTACTACGAGTTTTCAAAGACAGACTAAATAAAAATAGCGTCCTGCGATTCGAGATGGAAAAAAATTTAGAGCGGACTTCAAATCATATCGATAATATTGAAGGCCAAGAAGATGTTTTCAAACAGAAGGTGATGACTGAGATTAGATTGTGTGTCTCCGAATACAGAAAATCCAATAAGCAGAGCCGGAAGACGCCTGCGCCGTCGTATTTTTCCAGAGGTATTGAATCAAGCGTCTTAGATGCGCTTGCGTGAGGGCACAGTGAAAAACTATTTGATCATCGCATTGATATTTTTTTGTTTTCCAGCATTTGCGGGTCAGGATAAGTACTGCGCAAAAGGCGGAAAAAAGGTAGATATCCATTTGTTTGGGCACACCTACGAGAATGACTCACAAAGGAAATTAGCCCTACAAGGACTTACAAAACTAAAAAAGGATTTTGCTAAAGGAACAAATATCCGAGTCTTTTCGCACACTCCAAGTGGCTTGACGGTTAGCTTTGACTCCTGCGTACCCGGATGTACAGAAAGCTCATTATCAGAGCAATTTTTTTCGGGCGATTGCTCGGCTCAGGTTGCGAAACGGGATTCAATCGAATTTGACAGAAAATTTTCGTTCGCGTGTTTTCAAAATATCACGGGGAAACATGGAACATACGACATCTTCCAAGCAATTCAATCCCTGACAGACGTCTATAAAAATACTCAAGACCAAAGCAATGTGTTCGCAGTCATTTCAATGGTTCCGAAAGGGGTCAACCCTGCGAGCAATGCAGAGCTAAGCGCGCTTTACGTCAAGAAGAGCGAGTCAATCGCTTTCCCAAAATCGTTTCCGCCGGTTCAGCTAATTGGGGCAGCAAATAATGAAGAATTGATTAGATTTTGGACAGATGTGTTTCGTAACAAAGCGAAATTTAACTTCCAAGGTTACTAGACCAGTTGAAGCGGCTAACTAAATCGTTGAACAAGGTTCCGTCTATAACTCACTGCAGCTTCCTTAAGCTTGAGCAAGTGAAACCATCGATGATCCCATTTGCGATCTTCATGTCGCGTTCGCCTAGTGATTCACTAGCTAGTTTGGATACCGCATCACATTTTGCCTGAATGCTTTTTTTCTCTGTAAGAAGTCTCGCTGGAGTCCGAATGGGATCAAATTTTAGGTCTCTCTCATACCGACGTATTTGACCCGGCACAGTCGATACAAAAAAAGACTGCCTCAATAAACCATCTGCCTTTTGGCTAGCGTCCACGTTACGATCAGTATTTAACAGGTCATAGAGTATCGCAGTACCAGCAAGATCCTTAAGATTGTTTGCCTGCTCGAGCATTCGAATCGCAGTCTCTTTTCTCCCTTGAAATGAGAGGTTACGCAGATCATCAGGGACCTCTCCAGCTAAAAGCATCTCAGCAGCTTTCGTACAGCTAGCACCCGAAGATTGATCGCATTCATATCTATACTTACTGTACTCGTTTGCCAGCTTCTTTTTTTCCGCCCCTCCCTCTTTTTCATTTTTACGAACAGTAGCTCGCGAATCATCCTCAGGCCTTTGCTGAAAATCTAATGGTTTTTCCGAACTCTCTGCAGCTCTTGACTCGCTTGTAGATTTTTTTGGAGGTGGTAATTTTTTCTGAATTTCCTTACACAAAAGTGTGATTCTTTCAAGCTTCTCGCTCTTCACGAAAAACTCAGCCTCATCATTCCGATCAAGCGTCGCGCGATACTTACTTTCCAACTTCAAAAGAATTGGCAATCCAGTCGATTGCACTTCAAGTATGTTGGAAGATGCAACTACTTGGGCAAGCATGTTTACCTCGTCCAGGCGGTATACAGGCTCGTTGGAAGTCAAGAAACTTGATGCCGCACCGAACTGAAACGAAAACTGTTCTTGAATAAATTTTTCATCTTTTTTTTCTGTTTTCAAAAGCTCAACTAAGACCTTCAAATGTTCGCCATATTTTTTATCCGCCCTCAAGATGTTGGCTGTAATCTTTTTATACTCGACCGTTTCTTTTTCAGATTCAAGCAGTCCAAGAATCGCTTTCGCTTTCGTAGAGAATGATTTGTCGATTATTGCATTTGCTGAGTACTGCCTACCAACAACTATTGCTTTCTTAACGTTTCCACCAAGAGCGGCAACAAAATTTGCAGACATCTTCTCTACCTTTTGTTGTTCCGTGAAATTCGGCATGTCCGAAATGAGCTCATCTGTAATACCAGAGCTTTTTGCAATTGCCCGAATCTCTTGATTTTTCAGCTCTGGATCCAAAGACCAAGCCACTTTTTCGAAGTCTTGAAGTGAGTAGATCGAGGAAGTTCGGTTAAGCAGGTACGGCGCCAACTGCGCAAAGCTTTGCATTGTCGGATTTCTGCGGAGCTGACTTTTTAAGCGGGCTGCTGCTTCTTCTTTACCAATTTCAGCTGAGAACCCAGAAAAGGCGCAAGTCAAATAATTGATATATTGTGGGGATTCTTCCGGATACCTCGCACCCTCCAGCCTTTCGCAGTATTCCTTATTCAGCGTGATATTCGATTTCGAGAGAAGATCGACTAGAGTTTTATTGCAGCTCTGATCACTGGATTCACAGGTTTTCCTGAGAATTGCAATCGCTTTTTCGTTATCTCCAACTTGGACATAATGCCTGGCCAATTCACGGCTAGCTTCTTTGTAGCCAGAATTTGAAGATCGTTCTAGCAACACAATACCCTTCTCCACATTTTTTTTGGTTCCAGGAAGCCCTTTGAGGCTTAGCACTCCTAACCCATATAAAGACTCCGGTCCTTCAGGAAGAAGTGACCATAATCTTTGTGCCTCAACGTATTCCATTTTCGAATAGGCGTCACTTGCCATTGTGGCTAAAAGGCCGATTGCATCATCTTTTGTTTGCACAGATGGGTGGCCATTCATCGCGCAAAGAGCAGTATCAATTTGCTTCACCTGCCCTCCAAGTTTTGAAATATTGAGGTTGGTCTCACAGAACTTCGCGGAAGTTGCAGGCTCTCCTTTGACAACCTTAGCAAGCAGCAAAAGGATTCTTTGCTCAAGGGCTAGGTCTTTGTTATCCGAAAGCCTGTCTAAAAACTTAATTGCCTGTTGTGAATTCCCAGTTCGCTCGTAATAGTCAGCAAGGTACGTGAGTGCCGGCCTGTAACTCGCTGAGGCTGCTCGTTGGATCAAGGAAAGTCCCTTTTCTGGGTTTCTGGGAGCAGAACCGAGACCCTCTAGAACGATGCGCCCAATGCCATAACTTGCCTCGGCGGTATCTGGATTTCTAGACCATACTCTGTAGGCCTCGTTGTAGTCCCTCCTGGCAAAAGCGGCCATGCCGTCGGCGGACGCAGGATTATGAACAAATACGCTCGCCAGAACAGTTAAGAAAACAAGGGCTCTTTGCGTGAAAGTTATTGAAATGTTAATCATGCCATCTCGCCATTAGTAGCTTGACCGCTTAATCTGAACGGTCGATTGTGAAATTCGTTTAATCTATAAGGAAGGATCTAAACATTAGACACATCATGCCAGAACTGCGCCGTATTTTAGGTTATAGGCCGCTCACTAGTATCTGCAAAGCGGTAATTGTTTTCGTCCTCGGTTCAACTCTTATGATTGCCTGGGCAACAGAAGAGTTACCAATTTGCCAAGGCAAAGACGTCCGAAATTGGGATCGGTGTGTAGGAACAATTACCATCAAGGGGGAGTACGTGTACAAGGGCGAATTCCGCCTAGGCAAAAAAAACGGATACGGAATATACATAACAACTAACAGGTACTACAAAGGAAACAAGTACGTCGGGTATTTTCAGGATGACCAGAAAGATGGTAAAGGAAGTTACCAATATGCCAGCGGCGACAGTTTCGTTGGGGACTTCAAAAACAACCGCCGCAATGGGTTTGGGCTGTTTACCTTCAAAAATGGAGATAGATATGAGGGGGAATTTAAAGATGACAAACGTGATGGACATGGCACCTTCACCCGGATCACTGGCGAAAAATTGATAGGGGTTTGGGCCAATGATGTCTTGGCAAAAGTTTCCGAGAAAGATCCTGGCTTGCTAGCTAAGAAGGACTCTGAAAAAAAACCTTCAACTCAGGAAACAAAGCCAAAAAGTAGTGAAATATCAACTGCCTCAACAGATAATTCGCGGCAAAAGGTTGCAGGCACGGCAAAGGTAGAAAATCTACCCCCACTCCAGGTAAATGCCCGTGCCTCAAATCCTGATTCCAACGGGATCGTTGTTATCGATATAAGCACCGGTGTTGATACCAGCTCCTTAAAAATTAACGGCCGTGAAGAAGGTGGAAGTAGTACCGGCAAGTACTCTATTAAACGCGTCGCGCGTGTTGGTCAGGTTACAGACTTTGATATTTCCGTTAAAGACATTTTTGGTCGAAGTACGGATTTAGTGATATCCGTTTCAAGAAAAATCGAACTAGATGCGGTAGGGCCCGAATTGAATCCTGAGAGTATCCCCACCCGCATAACTGGAGATTCTATCGCTATCATTATCGGAGTCAATAAGTATCGATCTATTCCTTGGTCTGACCATTCTTCTAACGATGCAAGGCTGTTTTTTGAATACGCGAGAAAAGCACTTGGTGTCAGAGTAGATAAAATCAAATTATTGCTTGATGAAAATGCTTCAGAGACTGAAATAGTAAAAATTTTGAAGCTATGGTTGCCCAAACACTCAAATAGAGGTAGCACAACAGTCTACCTATTTTTCAGCGGGCACGGCTACATTTCCAACTTGAATGGTGACTTTTTATTTCTTCCCTACGATGTTGATATGGACCTCATTGATAGAACGTCTCTCAGGCAAAGTGAGGTCTTCAAACTAATAAATGACGTAGGGCCCCAAAAGGCTATCGTTTTTGTCGACAGTTGTTTTTCAGGATTTTCGAAGGCTGGCAATAAACTAGTCCAAAATTCACGTCCGCTTGCATTGGTACCAAGTCATGAGATTCGCCATGAGAACATAAATATAATTACCGCTTCGCAAGCCAATGAGATCTCTTTTTCGAGTGACTCGCTGAAGCATGGGATATTCAGCTACTTTCTAATGAAAGGCCTTGAGGGAAATGCCGACTTAGATGGTAATAAAGCAATTACACTAGGAGAACTACATTCGTACCTGGAGCGCGAAGTCCCTCGATTTGCTAGTACGCTTAACAAAGTACAAAACCCTAACCTACTAGGAAACCCCTCAATTACCTTGATCGAACCAAGATAGTTTTCTTCACCTATTTGGAAGAAGTTCTCAAGTGATTGCCTTTGCACTTTATTAGTGCAACTATTCATTAAAAACATCCGCTCACAATTTACTTTTTTTTTGAATGCAAAGCTTTTGGTGCATTGCGAATCGTTGTATTTCCGTAAGTTCCGCAGATATAGCCTTGGATAAACGAAATAAGGGGCAGGCACCCAAAAAAACTTCCACGCTTGTAACGAATAAACGCGCCGCTTGGCGAAAATCAGTTACGCAATGGATGTACTTAAAAGTTGTTTACGTCACTGCCGTAAGGGTACTATTTTTCGTAGTCACATCCCCAGCTATAGTTGAGGTAATTATTGCAAACGAGGTTGGAACAATGTTCAGAACGATTTAGACATCACCTGAACTCCTTAGCAGTCGGGCCGCCAAACGATCAAAAGTCTTCGGACGCGCTAAAGTTAACCGCGCACATTCTTCTTAGGCGGTCTGCCACGCAGTGTTCCTTTGGGCTGAAATAGCCCAATAGCGTTACCTAAGCTAACTACCTCGTGAAGGAGCAAAGACTTTTGTTTACGTTCAGCCCGATTAGCTCTTGTCTCATTACCATGAACCGTTTTGGCTTCAGCGCATCGTTGTCGACCTTCAGCAGTACGTGGACCGTTGCTTCGTCCGCCGTGTATTCGGCAGACGCTTTTGCCTTTGACTGCGGGCGATTTACATTGCAACCGGGTGCGTTTGCTCATGGCTTGACATTGTTTACACACGATACGACCACCGGCCGTTGACAATGTCAAAGTTTTCGTTGGGTTTGACACTGGGATAGAGCCACGTTTCAAGGCCAGATTTTCAGATTATGCACAGGTCTTCTTGTACCGGGCAGATCTCGAGTTGGATGTCTGGCGGTGTCAGGCTAATGATGATCTCTAATTCTTGACGAGCTTTTATAAGGACGTCGCCGATCACAGAGATTCCATAGCGCATCCGGATATATTCAGCACCAATCGAAGATTTCACCAGGGTCTGTGCCCGATGAAGATCGACAACCAATGACTTAATCCTGCTCCTGACTTGAGGTAGCAGGCGCCTTACATCCGCGGCGGGCATTCCGTCACCAACCAATGCGGAAAAGGCTGGAAGTACGTCGGCACCAAGCTCATATGCCGTCCATATCGGTGCATTTTGTAGCCACAGATGCTTATCCTCGGGTGTACAGTGCCGCAATTCATAGCGGATCTTGGGATTACACACAGACCGTGCGATTCGGCTTACTTCTATTTCAGCTTCTACCCACTGGGTCAGTCTTTCACGAAGCTTGTAAGTGCCTCGGGTACGTGGGTACTGTTGAGTGAAACGCTCCCCCTCAGTAAAAGCATCCAAGCAGTTCGTTGAATTCATAGCCACCTCCATATTAAGTTGCCCTAAGCTCCGCCCCGGCGATGGCAGGCACCCAGTCTCTAAATCGCGCAAGTTGCCGGGGTTGCCACCAGTTTTCAAAAACTTTTTATGAGTTTTCTACTTATCTTATGTATCCAATTATTTTTTAAGAATAGATGGCAACCATGGCAAACAGACCCAAAACCCGCGTGCAGCCTCATTCTCCGGTTGCCACCCGGGGTGGCAAGCCAGTAGCTACGTTGCTACCCTCAATCATCCTCAGTGTCCCAGTTGGCGAGTATTTCGAAGACCGTGTTTTCGATCGGTTTTTCTGGCTCCTTGCCAGACCAGTACATGTCTAGCGTGGATGCATCAAAGCCTGGGGGCGACTCTGTGCCCTCATGCCAATTGACCGGACCACCAATGAAAGCCTCAAACTCGCGGCGGGCAGTCGGCAAATCCGGAAGCCACCAGCCCCATCGCTGAGGCTGAGGCTTTTGTTGATGTCGGCCATGTCTTGCCGACGGACAGAGCCGTTCGAACTCGCGACCTAATACATCTTGTTGAACCTTCCGATACCACTCTGCTCGCTTGTCGAAGCCAGTGTAATTACTGATTAAAGTGGCTGTGGGAATAAAAATTGCCCCCACCCAAGGCGGGTGGTAATCGTGACGCCCTGTCAAACTCCCCGAAGTTAAGACTTCAAACCAGAACCGACTGAACCCCTCGAGCGACCGAAGCTTTTGAAAAACTTGCTCGGTAGTCTTCGGCTTTTGGCGTACATTGAACTGGGTTATATCCAGATTCATCAGTTCGTACACAAGCGCGTCAATGACAACGGGATCGTCAATGGCCTTACTAAGCTGGCTAAAAAACGGATGGTTACCTTTTGCATCATCTGATACCCGAAGGAAAACAAAGCGCCGATCATCCTGCTCGACGTGAGCGAAGTGGTCATGATTGCTTGCTGCAAAAAAGCGGTGGTAGGAGTCGATTGTTCTTGCTGGCTGATACTTTTGTTCGATCCGGCAGGTGGGCTCCGTAACTAACGACTTCAGTTGGTCAAGTGCCTTTTTATCGTGACTAAAAATCGCCTCGTCCATAAATATAATGAAATTTCGTTCAAGTACTGCATTGAAACGCCCAATTACTTCTTGAATGTCTGAGACCTGTAGTGCGGTCCGGCCCCAAATTGCTCGTAGAATCCGAAAGAAGGTGCCTTTACCAGTCCCTTGACCACCAAGGAGAACAATGATGATCCCCGGTTTTTCCTCTGGCCTTTGCAGCATGTGAGCGAGGTACTGCAGCAGGTAAAAATAGATCAACTGAGACCCGGCGCAGATGATGTTGAGAAGGAATGCTTTTAAAATGTCGCAGTTGCCTGCACGTGGTTTGGCGGTAGGCTCGACCCAGTAGTTGATTGTCGAGGCTGGCTGGGGTAGCGGGCTAAATGCAACTCCATCAAAAACCAATGTATTAGGATTGGTCCAAAATTGGGAAATTGTCAGCCTTGTTTCGCAGACGATCGGTTGGTTTTCTAGGAATCGCTTCAGCAATATTTCAGCATCTTGCTTCTTGAAAAACTCGACTTCGGGCCGTTTCCCAGCTTGAACATCAGCAAGCTGCTTTAGGTCGATCACAAAGAACCCACCACCTGATCTGTAGAGTGCATATGCCCCTTGTAATGCTTTTAACCCAGAGTAAGTGTTTGCCGAATTAATCGTTGCAAGAGGTGTTAGAGTCAGATTTGACATCATGCGCCTCCCTGTTTCGCATAGTGATAGATGGTACCTACCGTGATCCGATCATCTCGATCAGGATCGTAAGAATAGAACAAGGCATCTAGCGTGTGCTCCTCAAAGCGATGCTCGGCAGTGAGACTCCAGTCATGCGCAATCTGGTAAGCACAACTCCAGCCTGTACTAGCGATTCCCCAGACGACATTACGGTAAGTTTCATAATCACAGTCTGCATTTATAAATGAGAGCAAATGCTTGATTATTGTGACCTGCCTATTTGTTTCTGGTATCGAAAAGCGATAAGGAATTTTCGGCTTTATCTTCCGGTTCTTTGCATCAAGAAGCTCCTGCCAAATGCTGAGCAATCGCGCTGGAATAATGGGAAGGTTTAGAATTGAGCCTGCACCGGTCCATTTGTATTTAGACCCAGAAGGGTGAATACTTGGTGGAATCAGATCCTGAACAGTACGTCCGTTTTTTGTCCCACACCGAAATTCCAATATGACGTCGCTGTTACTATCAGTAATCGCAATCGATGGAAGAGCAGGCACACCATCTGGCAATCGGTAGATCAACTTGGAGGAGTTTGGTTTGCCAGAAGATATGCCAACTGCATCAGCCGCTTGTTGAAGTTCTGAAATATTTACCCCGCGCCTTGAACACCAATCGATGGCTTTTAATTCATTATCTTTGTCAATCGCACAGGTTGGATTGGGTGTGCAATATGCATGAGCGAGACCGGCATTCATGCCGGAAAGCTCAGAAATTTGACTCTTCCTTCCTATGGTGTTTTCGCGTCGATTCCAATCGGTCTGAACGGGTCCTTTTTCTCCTAGTAGGACTGATACCAATTTAAAGCCTGAGTCTATCAAGGTCTCGTAACTATAGGTTTCTTGGGTTTCGTCAATACTCATGAGGTACTCCGCACTCCTGTCTTATGACCCGCTATGGGCTTAAACTGTTCGGGATCACGTAACCAAGCCCGAAGGTCTCTTACCCGCCACATGGTTGAACCTTGGGTAGGTCGAACGGGTTTCGGAGCTTTACCAGCGGCGACCCAACGCCACCACGTTGAGCGCGATGCGTCCACTAGTGGGTAGGAATTGCCTCGTGTTTTGATGATGCGTTCGAGCCTTATGAGTGCATCATCACTCAGCCTATCGAACCAGCTTGGCTGCGATTTGCTTTGGTCGCACAGACCCAAATTCGTGGTGATGAGCTTTCGTGGCACTGCGTGCTCCTGGGTGATTAATCAATGTAATGATTAGACCCAAGATTTTGTCCGCCAAGACGTACTGAGCGTTTGAATTGTCCGTGAAAACGTACTAACGTACTAAAATTATTAGGTTTTTCTATTATTTTTTAATTCAGGTAAAGATCCTACGTTTGACACTTTCCTGAATTTTTCTTGATGAGTGCGTTGTCGAAAGCCCTAGCAGCAATCTGAATTTCCGCCGCAATTTTGTACACGGCAGACCGTCCAATACAGATTTTTGAGCGCCGAGCGATTGCTAGAGTTTCTTGGACTAGTTTTGACCTCGGCAGGTCACCGTAAATCATTTTTCGCCAATACTCGCGAGTTATCGGCGAGTCCGAGCTTAAGTAATTCTCATATACTATATAGAGCACCTTATCGAACAGCTTAGCGCTCAAAGCTCTTCGGTGAGAGCCGCGCTTCCCCTTCCCCACGTATTCATCCCAAACTTCAACAGGTATTTCGGTACCATCCTGGTCTTTTATCGAAAAGGTTTGGTTCGGAATGGCATGTGCTCTCTTGTGTCGGACCATAAAAACTCCGCTAGGTACTGAAGGGGTGCGATCAGGGTTGATCGGACTATTAAGTTGACAGAAATTTTGCCCACTCCTGCATCATCAATCTACGTTTCTCGAATAAATCCCCCCGACGGTACGCCGCCTCAACCGCATTACCTACTGTGTGTGCCAACGCCATCTCCGCAACCTCACTTGGGTATGAAGTTTCTTCACCAACCCAGTCACGAAAACTTGATCGAAGGCCATGCGGTACAGCAGGCACTTGCATACGGCGCATTACCACAGTCAAGGACATGTCAGATAGTGTGGCCATTAGCTTTCTACCGGGGAACAACACCCCTCCTGCCTCCTTGCTTGGGAGTGACTTCAGTAATTTGATAGCTTGGGCTGACAGCGGTACCCGATGCTCGCGCTTAGCTTTCATTCGCTGAGCGGGTACTGTCCAGATTTTTTTGGCGAGGTCAATCTCGGCCCATTGCGCGCCGCGCACTTCCCCACTACGTGTAGCAGTCAGGGTCAAGAACTCGAGTGCTCGGGCCGCCGTTCCCTCTCTTTCCTGAAGCGATTTAAAGAACTTCGGCATATCTTGGACCGGGATCGCAGGAAAGTGCTCGACTGGGCTGACCTTACGTTTTGCAGGTAGCGTAAGTGCCAGATTACCTTTCCACCTCGCTGGGTTTGGACCTTCACGCAGACCTTTTGCAGCGGCGTAATCAAGTACAGCCTCGATCCGCCCTCGCAGGCGGCTTGCGGTTTCTGTTTTATCTAACCAGATCGGCTCAAGTATGCGCAATACGGTGGCAGTATCGATATCGGGTGACACCATGTTTCCACACACGGGAAAAGCGTATGTCTCCAATGTGGTCGTCCACTGAGCAGCATGTTTGGCATTCTTCCAGCTTGCTTCGTGCTGTGCGATGTATTGCTCGGCGAGTGTTTTGAAGATGACGGCTTTAGCTTTCTGTGCAGCTAACGCAGACTTGGCTTGCTTCTTGGCCTCAGCTGGATCGACGCCGGCAAACAACTGATCAAGCATCGGTCTTGCTCGCTCACGTGCTGAAGCTAACGTAACGGTCGGAAAACTACCTAGTCCATACTCGCGCCTCTTGTCGCCCACCATTACACGCAACACCCACGCACGAGACCCACTTGGCATTATCTTCAAACCTAGACCTTTAGCGCCACCAACAGCGTGCAGCCCGGGGCGTCGGAGCTTACTAACAGCTAGCGCAGTCAGTTCTTTAGCGACCTTTGGCATCCATCATCCAATCCACCATAAATAGTGAGATTTGATGATATCAGATGAGCCTACATGGGACTAGTTGAGACGCCCCTTCATAGGAAAAAGGGCGAAAAAAAGCGCCTGTCATAGGCGCTGGTGGCGGAAGCGGTGAGATTCGAACTCACGGAGGGCGCAAACCCTCGCCGGTTTTCAAGACCGGTGCCTTAAACCACTCGGCCACGCTTCCCC
>Ga0164292_10000602_pt1 | contig 28441 bp, 19 predicted proteins | sample GEODES117metaG_FD_111486 | JGI IMG/M metagenome (GOLD analysis project Ga0164292, IMG submission 111486) | Eutrophic lake water microbial communities from Lake Mendota, Wisconsin, USA - GEODES117 metaG | ecosystem: Environmental > Aquatic > Freshwater > Lake | place: USA: Lake Mendota...
CAGGGGCCCAAGCAGAGCGCTCCCGCCGCACCTCCAACCGGATGCGGAGCATGGTGGTGGCATCGCCAACCCTCCGCGCCTCGCGGTAGGCGCGATGCACAGGCCAGCTGATCGAATTCAGGAAGGCCTGATCCACCGGGCAGCTCAAGGGCTCCAGGGGAAGGACGTAACGCCTCAACGCCCAGAGGGCATTCTCGGCCTCCCAGGGATCCAGAGCCCGCCAAGCGGGAGCCCCGCAGCCATCGAGATCCTGGCCAGGGCGAGTAACCCCACTGGAGCCATCCACCGGCCGCACGGCCACTGCGGGCCCGTGGATCACCGGCGCATCCAGGAAGGGCCAGCGCAGCGAATCGGGCGCCTCCAGCCGGGCCCAGGCACCGCCATGGGCCAGATGCACCGGCCCGACCCTGGAGAAGCGCAGCGCCTCCACCGGACAGCCGCAGAACCCGGCCAGCTCAGAGCGCGACAGCTCCCAGTGCTCCACAGGCTGGGGCTGGATCCTTGTGCACTGACCGCCTTGCCACTCGTGGCCGTGCCACTGGTGGCGGTGAACCAGAAGGACGGAGGGAACCATGGGGCGAGCAACGCAGGACCCCGGAGGGTTCCGCGCCGCCGATCAAGGGCTCGCCACCGAACTGTTCGGCGCATCGGCGCCGGACACCAAAGGACGGCGAGCCTGGCCCCGACCCTTAGCGCGGCGCGGACCATGGAGGGGCCTGCGGCAGCGGCGTCGATCGGGGGATGAGCGAGAGATGAGGCTCAGAGGATCCAGAGGGACTACGCCCCGCACTGCTCCTGGAGCTCCAGAGCCCTTTGCTGGGCAGAGGAGAGCGGCACCAGGCGGCAAGAGCGCACGGGAAGGGCAGCGGCATCAAGGAACCAGATCCGTGCCCAGGCCGGATCAAGCCCAGGCGGGTGGTGCTCGATGCCAACCGAGCTGATCAAAGAAGGGGAGGTGATGGCCGCATTGGCAGAGGACAGCCAAACCAGGCCCCGTCTAGGGGCAACCAAAGGCAGGTTCTGCAAAAAGCGCATCACCACCACCGAACAACCCGGTAGGCACCCCAAGGCACCCACCGGGGGGACCTCAGAACGGCACCAACACCGCCGAGGACTCAGCCCCCGCAGCCGCTATGGCGGCCCGCTCCAGCTCGAACTGGGCCTCCTGCTCCTCTTGGGCTTCCCTGAGCTGCTGATCGATCGCACCGATCCGCGCCAGGAAGCTCTCCATCGCAGGAAGGAGCTCATCCTCCAGCCGGGTGATCTCTTCTTCCCCATAGGGGTGATCGATCCAGCAGCGCCTCAGGGGCTCCCGCCGGTGGCTCTGCAGAAGCCACAGCAAAGACCGCTGGCAGGACTCCACCAGGGCAACCGGATCACGCTCAGAGGCGCGGCAACTTGAAGACATGAACGGCAAACGCCATCAGGCGCCGCGACGGGACGCCGCCATCGCCGCCGCGTCAGGCTAGGGCTCTGGCCACCAGGCCAGCTGGCGTTAAGCCCTTGCCCGCGGCGGAGCATGGAGAGGACCGGCGGGCTTGCCTTAGATCTATTCGATCAAGTCCTGAATCTGAATCCAGGTCTTGAGGACTGGTTTCTGAAAAAGGCGCTACTACAGCTGGCATAAGCCGCACTGGCCAGTACAGAAGCAGCAAACGCTAACAAGTTGATTGAATCTGGCATAAGCGCTAGGGTTGATTGCCTTCTTTCTTGCTGCTATATGAAATGGTTTTCCATGCTTATCTTGTTTTTGATGCCTGTTGCACAAGCAGCTCCTGCTACATTGATTATTAGGGCTGGCTGGGGTTCAGGTGCTAATTCATGGCAGATCTCTCAACCCTCCGTGCAGGAGTGTGAAGCTGTTGCCGATCATTTGGCGAAGGTTAGAACAGATAGACAGCAGACCGTCGGACGACCAGGCATGTGGCGCTTTAATCATGACGCTTGGTCTTCCGACAGACTTGAACCCCTTTTGACTATGATTTGCGTACCAAGTGCTGAAGATGTGCCAGGCCTCGCGAAGCAGCTGGAAGCCCAAGGTGTATACAAGACGATTGGCCGCTAATCATCATGTCTGGGAAAGCAGAATGCCAATAGAATTGTATGGATAGATTGCTGCGCATTGGGTATTAATTCGTAGGGGGCGTGGCCCGCCCTCACTGCCCTCAATAGGGCAACACCTCCAGGACTTCTGGATCCAGCGGCAACGGCGGCTGAGCCACCTGCCGCTCAAACAGGATCTGATCCACCAGCTCCCCCAGCCGAGGCAGGGAGCGGAAGCAGCAGCAATCGCTGAGATCGACCAGGGCCTGGGAGCCAAGCGACTGGAGAGAGGAGCGGCGGGACTGGTGCGAATGGGCCATGAAGGGGCGCAGCGCAGGACCCTCCCCAGCGGCGGGGCGGGGTCAAGGACCCGCGCAGCGGGCCTGGCCCGATCCTTGAGGCCGCCCCGCACCATGGAGAGGCCTGGGCGGAGCCTGTTCACCAGGGGCCGGTGGCAAGGTCGAGAGATGTAGGGGGACTGCAGGCCCCCCGGCCAACCCCTACTGGGCCCGCACCAACCTTCCGCGCACCTGCTGCCGCTCAGCGCGCCTGGCTGGCAGGGGCGATCCCCGCAGGATGGCTTCGATGCGCTCCACCAGATATTTGGGCACCATCCCGCCCGCTACCCGCTCGCGGGGGAGCAGGAAGCCCCCAGCCAGCTGATTCCACTGGGCAGATTCCTGATGCAACAGCCGGCCGCCCTTGCCGCTTTTCTCGAACCGCACCAGGGCACCGGCAACGGAATCGCAATAGAGGGTGACGCGCCAGCGGATCCCGCTCTGAAGCACATCGTGGAGAACCTGGACCTGGGCCATGGCCATAACGGCGAAGGACCCGCCCCAGAGGCGGTGCCGCGCAAGGGCTGGCCAGGATCCCTTGCAATCAGACCCACCCGGCAACCGAACCCTGTGGCGGCCAGCTCGTGGAACCCTTGCGCAAGCGCCGCAGGATGGGAAGGGCCGGCGGCGTGTTCTCGGCGGGCACACCAAACTGCCAGGAACCCGAAGGGGTTTCCCGAAAGCCCCTGGCGATAAGAGGAGCTTCAGGATCCCTGGGCGTAGGCCCGACGAAAGCCCAAGCGCGGTTTGGTTGTCGTCGAGGCCGTGCGGTCAAGCCGATCAGGGATCCTCGGTGGTGATCGGGTCAACCTCAAGCTCATCATTCAGTGCATGGATCGATGCCAGCAGTGGCTCCAGCTGCTCCAGGATTGCTTGCCGTTCTGGGGAGCCGTGCACCGTTGTCGCACCGATGACGTAGAGCGAGTCCAGTTGAAGGCGCAGTTCAGCCAAGCGCTTGAGGCGGGCATCCATGGAGACACGCACAACTCAGCACAGGATGCCTGTGGCGGCAAGCCAGCCTCAGGTCGGCTCCTGGCAATCCTGGTGTGGTTGCCGAATCCCCGCGAACCCCATCACCACCGCCGGCGGCTGGGGCGAGAGCTGCTGGGCAGCGGCTTCAAGGAAGGCCACCAGAATCGTGATCAGCAGGATGTAGTCCAGTAGTGCGGCATCCACGGGTGGTTCATCGGGGCCACCGACTTGCTGCTGCAGGATCCGCTCCAGTGGCAGCCAGAGTGAATTGACCCGGGCAGCTGCATAGGCCTGGAACAGGCGATCGGCATGGCCCGGATCGGTCAGGGTGGCTGTGGTGGTGGAGTGAGCGAAACCATTGCGCACCCGCCGAAGGGTTTGCAGCGCCTGCTCCACCGGCGGGTCTATCAAGCCCAAGCCGAGCGGCCAGGGTGATCCGCGCCCCGAAGGAACCCAGGGGCCGATCGGGCTGGAAGAAGCTGTCGGTAGGACCCGGAGCCGGGAGAAGGACGGACTGAAGCAGACGCTCCAGAGCGACGTCGACCCGAGCGACACCGACAAGGACTGCGCCTCGGCCACGCTCCTCGAGCATCTGGAGGGCGATGGTGCGGGCTGCCTAACCGGCGGAAGGTGTAGTGGATGAGGCTGTTTCTGTGCAAGACGCCGCGGCAGGTTGTTCACAGCTTGGCTTTGAGCTCATCGCTGCGGCAGGTAAGGGGATCGCTCGCCTGAACAGGTGATCACCACGCGTTTGCGAGCACGGGTGGCGGCCACATGCAGCAGTGAGCGCTCGCGCTGCTCAAAGGCGTCCCTGGAAATCTGGTCCGGGCATTCGCTGAGCACCCGGCGGTTGGGCAACACTCCCGCGCTGAGGCCGGGGATCAGCATGTAATCGAATTCAAGCCCCTTGACGCGATGCATGGTGGCCAGGCGTAAGGCGTTTTCACTGGGGTCATCCGCCTCCTCTGCCGTGATCACTCGGGTTGGAATGCCAGCGGCTTCAAAGCGTTCGGCGAGGGTCTTGACGGTCTCACTGCTGGTGGCTGTGACGCAGGTGGAGCCCAGGGACTGGCCCTTCTCCTGGAAGGAATTGACCAGCTCCACCAGGAAGCGATGCTCCTCCGCAGGATCGCAGAACTGGCGGATCAGTGGGGGCTCACCGTGGAGCAAGGATCGGGTATCGCTACTGCCATCGGCGTTGCCATCGAGGTCGTCAAAATCCAATCCCGCCAGGACGGCGGTGGCCCAGGCGCGGGTTTCCTCTGTGGTGCGGTAGTTGATGCGCAGCTTGCGGGAGCGGCCGCGTACGTTGACACCGCACTGGCTGAGAACCAGCGGCCGGCCGTAGATGCGCTGATGGCTATCGCCAACGATGAACAGATCGTCGGCATGCTCAGGGCCGGCGAGGGCACGGATCAAGCGGAATCCCGCGCCATCGAGATCCTGCGCCTCATCAACGATCACGGCCCGATAACGGGCGGGCTGGCCTGAGGCCTGGAGGCGATCGGCAGCGGCCTGCTTCGCCTCCTCCGGTTCCCATAATCCGCGCTGTCGCAGTTCGGATCGCAGCGCGTCAAACACTGGCCAGATCAGCAACCGTTTCTGTCGGTTGAGCCGGGTACCCCTGCCCATGCGCTTGGCGGTCAGGTACTCATCGAGGGTGGTGCATCCCTGGGGCAGCACCACCTCTTTCCACTCTTCTTCGTAGAAGCGCTGATCGAGCCCGAGGGCGGGATCGGCCACCAGCCAGGCGACATTCCAGGCCGCAGCCCTGGCCTCTTTATCGAACTGGCGGATTTTCAGGCCCTGGCTTCGCAGATAGCTGCTAACCCAGGCATCGAGGTGGGTGACCTCAATGCGCTGCAGCTGCTGGGGCGTGCAGATCTTGGCCAGGTTGCTGCGGATGTCGGTGGCGAGGTTGCGGGTGAAGGTGGTGAACAGCACACGATCACTGCGGCCCGTTTCGTCACCGTTCAGGATCTGCTGAGCTAGCCAACGGGCGCGGTGCATCGCCGCCACGGTCTTGCCGGTGCCGGCCCCACCAAGCACCCGCACCGGGCCGCTCCAATGCCGGTCCACCAAACGGCGCTGGCTGGGATGGAGGAAGACGCGCCACTGCTCCATCGGTGCCGAGAGCATCGCCTCCATCGCCTCGTCATCGGTGATGACGACAAACTCCCCCTGGCTATCAATTCGATCCAGAGCCTTGTCGACATCGTCGGGATCGACCTCACCACCAGCGTCCTTCTCGAGCTCCGCCAGTACCTCCGCAAGGCCTCGGCCATCGGCTAACAGGATGAGGGCATCGACGCACTCAGGCGGCAGCCATTCCAGCAGCCTTGCCAGGTCGTCTTCATGGCGAAGTGCCCGCACCGAAGGCAGTAGGGCCGGAGGCACACCAAGCCTCGTGAGATCGTCATCCAAGATTCCAGAGAAGAGCGCCGCAGGGGCTTGCGGCATGTCGGCCAACGCCTGCTCCACCGCGGCGCTGATCGCATCGCCGACCGACTGCTCGGCCGCTTCCACGTCGACAATCTGCAGAGCACCGGAGACACGATTGACCTGACAGGCCTTGCGTCGAGCCCAGGCATAGGCATCGTCGTGTTTGTCGACCCAGAGGAGCACGTAGGTACTGCCCTTCTCTGGAGCGCGGACGATGCAGCGGTAATCCTGATCCACACGCAGGGAGCGCAGTTGGGAGTCACGGCTGCCATTGATGCGCTCGTAGTTAAGCCCCGTGCCGGTGGGCTCATCCATGAACTGCACGATGAACTTATGCACCTTGGCCCGACCCCGTTCGGGAAGGGCATTGAGTGCCTTGAAGAAGCCGCGGGAGGCAGCGACACGAAGGGTTGGATGGCTCATTGCTGTATCGCGGCCAGAACGACCTCGGCTGGGGTGTCGATGGGAAAGATGCGCCAGCCCTCTGGTGGTGGCTCCACCCTGTCATCGATCACCACCGCCAGCTGGAGGCTGGGCCAGGCCATCTCCAACTCCTCGCATGATTCACCGCGTGCCCCTTCTAGCTCATAGCCAAATTCCGGAGGAACGATACCCATGGGATCGAGGTGAGGTTGCAGGGCCCCGAGCAGCTCGAGGCAGTCCTTGGCATGGGCTGCGGCAAAGCTGAGGCTGTCTACCCAGGCAGCTGAAGGCTGTGGAACACCTGCCGACTTGCTGGCCTCTGGGCGTGCCGGGTCTGGCGAACTATCAACGAAATCGACCCTGTCAATTTCGCTTCCCGTGCAGCCAGGGGTACTGAGCAGCATGTGGGGGAGGAACTGGAACAGGTTGCCCTGACGCAACCACTCGCGCCAGCCCTGTTGCTGCTCTGCATCGGCGGCAATAGCGGTGGGATCGAGATGGAGCGCTCGGAAGCTGGCATCGCGGTGCCGGGCCATATGCCCACCCAGGTCGATACAGGTGAGCACACCAAAACCGGGTGCCTGCTCCACCCACTGGCCTGCCTGGCCGCGCTCGCGCTCCGGCCGCCACTGTTCCAGGTGCGGGGTGAGGTCCAGGCTCTCGAGGGGACCCTGGATCTCATCTGGCATGCCCTGGCCAATGTCCTGGCCCATCTGGGCTAAGCAGAAGGTGTGGGCTAGGCCCTCCCAGGCGGTGCTGCGGCTGGCTTCACTGGGCAGGCTGAGATAGGCGAGTAGGTGCTGATAGCTGTTGCTTTCTTGCAGCCAGCGCAGATCGCGAGCCAGCAGATCGCTGTCGCCAGCGGGCGGAAGGTCGGCGGGAGGGAAGCGTGAGCGCGCCAACCACTGCTCTGCAAAGGCGGCCGGATCGCGTCGAAAGGTCGGGGTCAGTCCCTGCTGGAGGCCATTGGCGGGCAGTGGATCAGCCGGCCCATTGGCCCGGCCGACCACATCATCCCAGCAGAGGGACCAGAAGCGGTAGCGACCGGAGCGCTGCAAGGCCATGCGCTGGCGCACATCCTTGGCCAGGCGGCCGCGGTGATAGTCCCAGCCATCGGTGTAGACGGCGATCGGCCGACCGCCGGTGGTGGGTGTGATCAGGAAGTCACAGCGAGAGGGTTCGTTGATCTCTTCATCACGGCCGAGCTGCACTTGAGGCTGGATGATCCAGTTGGCCTGGTTGACCCTCAGATGAAAGGCGGTGTTGCCGCGCCAGGTATCAGCAGTGAGCTTGATGGCGATGCCGGCTGGCGCTCCCCGCCCTTCCTGCAGCGCGTCGAGGAAGCGATCCTCAAGTTCGCTCTCCACCTGGGTGGTGATCGTGACGGCGGTGAGGCTGCGGCGGCTGCTTTGTAGCTGCTCCCAACGACTGAGCAGAGCGTGGATCTGCCCCAGCGCGCGGGCCTTGCTGATGCGATCACGCTCGTAGCGGCTGCGGTAGGCAAACAGGCAGCGGTAGCAACCGTCGTTGCAGGAACAGGCCTGCATGACTTTGCGGGCGGCCTCGAACACCTGCCGCAGACGCTCACCGCCGTGCTCCACCAACTGACGCAGGTAGCCGGTGCCCCCCGGAATGGAGTCGTAGAGGTAGAGGAAGGTCTTGCGCTGGGTGCTCGACCCGCCGTTGCTGCTACCCGCCCCTGCGGATCTCTGGGGTTCGCTGGAGACAACCGGCTGGAGGTGATCCACCTTGCCGCTGAAGTGGGTTTTGAGCCCCAGCCGCAGCGCTGCCTGGAAGCTGCTCTGGCCGCTGTCGTCCCAGAACTGGCGATCAGGCAGCAGAAAACGCAGGGCCTCCGACTGGAACTCCCGGTACATGAACAGGAGCTTGCGGGCCTTGGCGTTACCGGGAGTGTCGCGGTAGCGGCAGCTGTAGGCGTGCTGCTTCGCGGCGGGAGGGCCTGAGAGGACCTTTCCGCAACCGCCGCAGATCTCAAAGCCGCGCACGCGGAATTGCTGGCCGGCGATCTGATGACCGTTGCCGACTGGATTGAGTGCCCCGAAGTTGATCTCGCGGAAGGTGGTGGAGGCGATGAACTCCGCCCCGAAAGGAAATTCAGCGTCGTCGATAGCCAGGGTGGTTTCAACGCGGTTGAGATTGGGAAGGATCAGCAGCTGCCGCTGAAAGAAGTTCGAGCCGCGCTCGTCGCGGTCGTCGCCAATGCGGGTGAGGGCGTCGTCGCTGGTGGCGATCATCTGGCGCAGCTTCGCCATCTCCTTCACCTGATGGGCGTCGCAGAAATTGGCATCGCCGCAGCGGGGGCAGGTCTGCTGCTGGAAGCCCTGATCTCCCTCCTGGCAGCTGTAGCTGCAGGCGCGGCAGAAACGCCAGCGCTCGATCGGATTGAGGGCCAGGTCGATCTGATCAATCTTCACTCGGCGGCCCTGGGCATAGAAGGTGCTGTCGGGCACCAGCTCCCGGATGGCCACGCTGCCCGGCCGCTCGTAGCTCAGGGGATTGAGGTCTTCACTGGTGCGGCCGGCCTGGGGTTCGCGGGTGAGGCGGCGCCAAAGCACTGATTTGAGGGTCACGCCAGCTTCCGGGAAGGCGTAGTTAGGCAGGAAGCCCTCATCGGTGAACATCTGCAGCAGGGGCCGGTTCTCCAGGTCCTTGCGAAGGTCGGCGTAGGCCCGTTGCTCGCGCAGCACCTCCTCCTTCTCCTCCCTCTGGGCCTCCAACAGGGAATCGGCCGGGATCGAGGCGAGTTGGCGAAAGCGTTTGGCGAGCCGTTTGCCTTCGTTGAGTAGGCGCCGCCGTTCGGCACAAAGGGCCTCGAGGCGCAGTAGCAGGAACCGGTGAAACTCGGGGGTGGCCTCTTCTTTTGCGAGCAGGTGTTGGCGCAGCTGTTGGCGGCAGGCATCCTTGACTGTGTCGTGGTCAAACAACGCCAGGAAGTCGTCAATCAGGGTGTTTTGGTGGTGACGAGTCCACTCCAGCCAGGTGAAAGGAAAGCGCTGGCGCTTCACCTCCCAGTCGGAGAGCTCCACCGCATCGAGTGCGGCCCTGAGTCGGCGGGGGAGGGCATCACTGGCGATGCCACTGAGCACCCAGCGATCAAGGGTGAACGCCACCAGTTGACGGCTGAGGATGGCGCCGGCATCGAGGTAACAGCCTGGGGGTGTGACCCTGCCCTGGAGCATCTCGCTGGGCTCGCCGTAGAAGTAGAGGTCGTGGGGGGTGCCGTTGACGATGGCGGCAACCAGCGCATTGCCATCCCGGCGACCAGCCCGACCGATGCGCTGCAGGTAGTTGGCCGGCTCCGGCGGAACCGAGCAGAGCAGCACGGTGGAGAGATCGCCGATGTTGATGCCCATCTCCAGGGTGGAGGTGGCCGAGAGCAGGTTGGGATGGCTTCGCGGGCCGTCGTGGATGAACTGGTTCTCCAGCCGCTCGCGGTCCTGGCGGGTGAGCAGGCCTGTGTGCTCGCGGGCGATGATTCGGTGCACTTGGCCGGTGGCGTACAGACGGCGGTAGAGGGGCAGACCGCCATCTGCGTCAACGTCGTAGTGCCCCTGGCAGCCTTTCACTAGGCAGGGCATCCGCTCCCAGCTGGCGCGATGGTCGAGGGGGATGGTCTGGCCATCGCTGCAGAGGCTGCAGCGCAGGGTGGTGACCTGGTCCGTGATCTGCACCGCACTGGGAGTTATTCCCCAGATCTGCTCACCATGTTGTCCTGTCGGCATGGCCTGGAGGATGCCGCCGGCCTCCAGGGCTGCGACCAGCGCCTGCAATGCGAGCGCCATCCACTCCGCCGCCTCGTCTTGAGGCACGGGAAGGCCGAGGTTCTTGGCCAACCAGCCCATGGCCCAGGTGGGCCGGCCCTTGAGGCTCGCCAGCTGCTCGAAGTTTCCTTTGCCACGGGAAGAGGTGAGGAAGATCGGCTTATTGGAAGCGGGCCCGATGTTGGGGAGGTGACGGACCTGCCAGAAGCAGAAGGTCTTGCTTCCGCCGCTGGTGATGTACTCACTCACACCGCCTTTGAGCATGAGCATCTCCGGCACCGGTAGGGCCCCGCGCTGGCGCAGGTGTTGCAACCAGCCCAGCAGAAAGCGGTGCAGGGTGTCGTCTGTGAGCTGGCGTAGGGGCTCGAGGTCGTTGCGCAGCTGTTCCAGCAGCGGCGGTATCAGGGAACCCAACCGCTCGGGCTTGATGGCGGCAGCCAACACGCCGGCCTGCTCCACCGAGGAGCCCAGTCGAGAGCGGTAGCCGAATTCCGCCATCAGCTCCCAGCCCAGGCGTCTCTCGACGATCTCCAGCAGCGGGTTGTCTGGCTCAAGCAACGGCTGGGCGCTTTGCTGGAGTTCGGCCCATTCCTTGAACCACTCCAGATCAGATGGCAGGAAGGTGGCCACGAAATCGACGGGATTGGGCAGCTGCTGGCGCCAGTGCCGCAGAAAGGCTTCCTGCAGGGATGGCAGATCGATCGCTGACGGGCTGCTCTGAACCGTGCGGGTGAGAGCGGTGCGGAATGACGTTCGGTACGCCCGAGCAGAGATGAAGCCGGCGCGATGGGCGGCGTCCTGCACCGAATCGGAGAAGGTGAGCAGCTTGCGATCGGCGTTGTAGCTGGAGGCAAAAAGACAGGACGACCAGGTGCTGGTGAGGCTGGCGGCCGTGGCACCGATCAACAGCAGGCTCTGATGGGCACTGCAGTACGGGCAATCGGAGCTGAAGTGCAGGTGGTTGTTGCGGTCTCGCACCGTGGCCACCGGCACCTCCACCACGAGCAGGTTGGCGCTGGAGCAGCTCTGGCAGCAGGGCTTCGCCTGGGTGAGGGTGGAGCGCTTGGTCGCAGGATCCTGAATGGTGAGGCAGTCGGTGCAGAACAACCGCTCCTGATCCGAGAGCGGCTGGCTGGTGGTGCCGTCTGCCGGTAAGGCTCGCAGCGGGAAGACCACCTGAACCAGCGGATCACGGGCAAAGAAGGCCCGATAGAAGTTGCGCAGGTTGCGGGCCGGATCGAGCTGACAGGAGTTCTGGTGCAGCAGGGTGGAGGTCCAGCCGGTGGCGCCGCAATCGCGACAGTGCACCACGGGCAGATGGTGATCGCCGTCGTTGCTGTCGAGGTCGTCGGAGTGGACCAGCTCGGGCATGGGACCAACGGTGGCGACCATGCGCTTGAGCTCCCGCAGCCAGACCTGCACGCGCAGCTGCACCCAGCTCTGGCCGGTGGGGCCGCGGGCATGGGCCATTAGGGCGAGGAGTGAATCAAGCAGCAGGACACGAAAGGGCAGCGGATAGCGGCCATCGATGCCTAGCTGGCGGGCAAAGCGCTCCAGCAGCTCTTTGAAGGAGCAAAACGTATGCGCCTGGCGCACCAGGTTCTGCACCGCTGGCAAGCGCCCCAGCTGGCGGCCCAGCTCAATCCGCCAGGGCAGTTCATTCAGATCCCCGCTCGCGGGCAAGGGGAACTCGCTTCCGAACCAGAGCGGTACCTGGGCAGCCAGGTAGGCAAGGCGCACAGCATCAGCCCGGTTGCCATCCGGATCCCCGGTGACGGCGGAGCCGTAAGTAGCCGGATGGAGTAGAGCCTGCTGATCCGGGCTGGGGGGCGGCACCAGCAACAACCCCTGGTCGGGGTCGGCGTAGGCCGTTTTCTCGAAGAACTCCCCCGGCTTCAGCCGGTCTTCCTGGATCAGGCTGAGACGATCAAAGCAACTCCCGAAGATCTGACCGGCGTAGTGGAGCATCTCCGCCTGGGAATCGGCATCACCGAGGGTGGCGGAGGTGCCCACGCAAATCAGATCATCGCCGGGGCAGTGGAGGCGATCGCGCAGGCGGCGGATCAGACAGGCCAGGTCGGTGCCCTGGGCGCCATCGAAGGTGTGGAACTCATCCACCACCAGGTAGCGGAGCACGCTGGTTCCCTCTGAAGACGCGCCGTTGTGGGCCCAGAGCCCCTGCACATGGGGCTGAAGCAGCAGGTAATCGAGCTGCTTGTAGTTGGTGAGCAGGATGTCGGGCGGGGCCTTGTGCAGGGTGTCGCGATCGGTAATCACCTGTTCGAGCCCCATGGCGATCGCGCTCTGCTCCTCCTGGTCGCCGATGTACAGGCCGGCGCGCAGGTCCGAGAGGGCTGGAATGGTGTGGATCAGGCGGGCGATGCGCTTGGCCTGGTCGGTGGCCAGGGCATTCATCGGGTAGATGAGAATCACCTTGACGCCGGGCTCGCCGAACTGCTTGGCCAGGCGGCAGTGCTCCAGGCAGGGGTAGAGGAAGGCCTCCGTCTTGCCCGAGCCGGTGCCGGTCGCCACCAGGGTGTTCTGGGGCGAGCCGGGGCTTAGCCGCTGGAAGGCCAGCTCCTGGTGTCGCCAGGGCGGGAAGGGCAGCTGCAGCTCGGGAAACCAGTCGGAACGCCTGCCCTGGTGGAACGGCAGGGCGATCGACACGTAGGGGCCCTTGATCAGGCGCTCGCGGTCGGCCAGGAAGCGATCGATTAGCCCGGAGAAGCCCGGGGTGGTGGGGTGGAAGGCGGTGCGGATGGCATCGACCGCCACCTGCTCAAGCTCACTGGCGACGACTGAGGGGAGCAAGAGGTGCTACGGATCTGCGGAATAAGGCTAGACGGGATGCCAGTATTGCCAATGAGTCTGAACTATGCGGGGACTGCATAACCAAGCCCGCCCAGCTGCCTGAACGGACCGGAAACCTCATACCCCCATGCGGGGTGGCTTGACCCATAATGGGGGTGCATTGACCCCGTAATGGGGTGGAAAGGGCATGTACCCGGTCCTTGAAGCGCTGTTCGGCAATCGAACCGCCGCCTGCGTACTGCTGTTTTTGCAGTGCTACGGCGAGGGCCACGCCCAGCGCATCGCCAAGACGTTTGATTTCGGCCTGAACATGACGCAGCGGCAACTGAAGCGGCTGGAGGAGCAGGGGGTGCTGGTGAGCCGCCGCCTTGGCAACATGCGACTCTTCAGTTTCAATGAACGCAATCCCACCGTACGCAACCTGCGCAAGCTTCTGAAAGTGGAACTGGCTGCGCTGCCGGAAGACGATCAGCAGCAGTACTTTCGGCAGAGACAGCGTCCCAGGCAGAGCAATAAGCCGATTGTGATGCATGGCTGAGATCACCTCCGATACCTCTCTGGAAGGACTTGCTGCCATCATCAGCCAGGCACTGGAATCAGCCGGCATTCTGGCAACGCTTTCTGGTGGCGCAGCAGTCTCGATCTACACCTAGAGAATCAGCGCTTGAAGCCTAGGCGTTCTCGCAATACTGAGAAACGGCAAGCAAATGCTTATCGTAAACCCATCGAACACATTGAAGAGTAAATAGTATCAATGCATTCCAGTCTACAGGTTTGCAGTTGAATTCATCGTCGGGCCAAAGCTGATGCACGACCTGATTGCGCAGGTCGTAGAACCTATCGGCCAGCTTCTGCACAAATATGTTAACCTTCTCAGTAGGATCACCAAGATTCGGAACCGTATCTATTGACCTAAATGGTTCACAACTTCCCGCAAGGTTTATAAAAGCGCTCAAGTCATGGTCAGCATAGTCTCTAAAGATACGACCTATTGAATCACGTTCCTGCCGCCGCCATCCGAGCTTGTTGCTACATTGCTTGGCAAATTCAATAAGCGATAAATTCAGTGATGAGCCATGCTCATTGAGAGTATTTATCAAGTCATCGGCCCTTGGAAGAATAAAGGTGAACTCAAGGAGCTTGTATGCTTCAAGAAAAGAGTGGCGCAGGCTTGCAGCAGCAAGAGCATGAAAGAGGTTTTCTCCAAAGAAATGAAGTTTCTCACTTAGAAACAGCTCCCTGATAATCTGAACGGAATCAGAATGTATGCTGGTAGATGCACAGAGGTCGGTCTCAAATGTACAAATATAATCGGCGATGTATGGGCTAGGAAGACTAGATAGCAACAAATGAGAGGGGAATATCTTAAAAACAGACAGAGGTTGCATGCACTCTCTGATAACCTCCAAGTCTACTCCATCCGCTTGTGCGGGGCCCACTATGTTTTCTTCAACCCAGTTTGGACAAATTTTTCGGGGCAATAGGGAAAGCTTATCTGCTAAATAAAGGAAATGAGATCCAATAGGACGATCTGCCAATATCTCATTTTGTGATTCCAACGTCAGGGCATGGCTATGCTCATCGGAAAGATAGATTGGGATTGCCAGGTATGAGCTCTGTCCAAACTCATAACTAAAGCATTTAGCCCCACTAGAAGACGTGAAAAGCAGCCCTGGTACCAGATCTCGCAGTGCTTGCTGTTCGGAACTGAGGTCTGCTGGTGGCAAAATAGTACCAGATACCGACTTGTTGTTAAGCCCAGTAAACTTCGAGAGCAGGCCCTTGGTGAGCTCAATCATGTACTTAGTCATTTATATGCAGACCAGCACGGAGTGAGATTCTCGAGGATCCTTGCCTTTTCAAACATATGAAGAAAAGCGCGCAAGAAGAACTCTCTCTCATATTCCCCGATCCTGCCAGATCTGGCAGATATCTTTTCGTTCAGTGTTAGGTAGTCGACAAAGTCTGCTGATTGGAACGGAGCTTGCAGCTTACCAGATATTAGACAAATACTTTCAGCCAAATTGTCAAGGCGAGCATTGATCTCCGTGAAGTTTAATGGATACCCAGGACTGCCCAGAAGGTACTGTCCAGAAGCCGCTGCAAAGGCAATACTTGCAGGAGCACTGGTAAAGATATCCTTTCCTTCTTTAAAACGGGTATTCTCTGATACGAGAACTGGATCCATAGATGTTGTCGCAAGAGCCCTATCAAGTCCAGCTAGCAAACGCATTGTCCGAACAAATGCTGGAAGTGTCTCTTGACTGGCGGTTGCTTCGGTTGCATCCATTCTTGCAAAGTCTTCAGCGACTTTTTCTTTCAGATCGATATGCGGCTTACGAGATGTGAAAGCAAGAAATAACTCAACAATGCGAGTTGAGCGATACTGACCAGCAGCGCTACGGCGCTCTATATCATCAATACTAAACACATCTATGTCTGGCATCTCTTTCTCAATCTCCAAGAGAATCTGCTTGTAGATTGTCTGAAGCTGTCTTTTGATGTCCCATGGCACCTGCCCAGTATTGAGCACAAGCATGCGATATACCAGGCTATGAAGAGATCTTGCTAGCCATAAGTCGATTCTCACGGGTGAGATTGAATTTGCCGGCTCACCAGCTTGAATGGCGAGATCCAGTGCAGTAGTTCGCTGCATGCCATCAATCACTGATAGTGATGACTTAGGTATCTCATTAAGCAGTGACGAGAAGTCTTGTATGGTTTTACAATCAATTGCTTTGGCAATAATATCATCGCCGACAACAGCTCCAATGACAATAGGCGGAAGGATTGCCCCCTTCTTGATGTCGTCAACCATGCGATTGCGAATGCTGATTCCAGTCTTGGTTTTTAGCGGGGCTCGTTGACCAGCAATGCCACCATTAGAACGGTATACTTCTTCGATGATTGAGAGATAGTCTTCGGCGGAGATTTGCCCAACACCTGAAAAGCAATTCACCCGATTGTCTGGAAGGAAGATGCTATTCATCGCAGAGCGCTGCCAGGAAGGCGTTTTGGGCTTTTCAGCCCAATCTTACTTGATGGCCTGGAAGTGGTTGTGGGGAGAAGAGGTAAAGCGTGCAAGAATCAAAAAAAATTGGAGCTTAAGCGATAATAGAATGGGTAAGTATAGAAGTAGGGCCCTTGCTGCAACTCAGCGAAATAGACTGAGATGTTCCCACCCCACCCGATAATCCTCCACTCGATCACACCGCACCCACGGAGCCTCATAGGTGATCGTCCGCTCCACCGGTCCCCCAGGCAGCGTGTCATCAAGGATCGTGCGCGATACGGTGCCGAAAGTCATGTCCTTGATGTCCTCCCAGCCGTCTTGTTTGGTGGCACCTCGGCCTTTGCCTTTGCGGGGGAAGCCGACCCCGGTGAGACCCTTGCTGTTGGTGAAGACAATGCGCCCATTCGTGTCGTACCAGGTGTCCCGTTCGTATTGATGCATCACGGGGAACTGCACTCGGTAGATGGTGATCAGTTCATCAAGCGTGAGGCTGAGGGCCTGGGCCACCAGCACATCGATCTCCACCAGGGCCTGGCGGCGGGCGTAATCGGTGCGCAGGGCGCAATCGCGCTGCCAGGTGGGGGTGAGGTTGGTGAAGAACTCGTTGGGAAGGCGGGGATCCTGTTTGGCCCAGCGTTGCTGGCGGAAGGCTTCATCCCAGCATTCAGACCAGAGATCGGCGTAGTGGGTGGTGAGGCAGTTGAGCGAAAGTAGCCTTATTCGGCAGTTATGGCCTAAGTCAAGAGTTGGAAGCTGCTTGGCCAGATCGTTGCGGAAGTCACTTTTGCCTGTAGTTCTTATAATAAAATCAAATGGAAGTGATGCTGACGAGGCAGCAAAGCTGATTAGGGCTTGGGTGCTAGAGAAAGTCAGCGAAAGGCAGCCATCTATGTGTCCTACCAGTGGTCCCTGTATGCACGATATTAAGGTCCGTTCGTTCCCTGCTTGGAGCTGTCTCCGAAATACAAGTCGGTAAAAGTCGGTAACTGGTCTTGATTCAGACCAAGTAACGCAGGGGGTTCGTACGCGGTATTCATTTACTGGAAGATCAGGGCAGTAATTTCTACGCGGCCAATAGCCATCTGGAATTACAGTGCAATCTATGTTGTCGTAAGCACGCTGGGTATTGCAGATGGCGCGGGGTGTTTTATAGAGCGGGCATCCCACATAAAAATGAGGTCCAGAAATAATTAGTTCGGATGCCTGGAAGGGGAAGCTCGTGTCTCGGCGTATTGTGCCATCTTTCTTGACTGCATTGGTCTCATCCCACATCACCGTAGCGTAATACTCACCCTTGAGGTCGCCTAGTCGTTTAGGTGCAGCGGCAAATTTCTCCAGTACACTAGCCAACTGCTGCGAATGCAATGCAGGAAGGCGGGCTTGCGTGGCAAGAGTTCCGGTTTCATCGTAAAGCTGTGCAAACAGAGCAAGGCTCTTTTCATCTACTAGAATTAGGCGCTGTCTGTGGCCTGCCATATTCCATTTGTTGTCTAACGTCTTGATACCACCTACGGGTTCGCTCCCGTTGTGCGCAAAACAATCATCGACGGTCTTTGGGTGGAAGAGGTTTGCGAGATGAATGAAGCTAGGTTGTCTACTGAATCCATAGATGTTGATACTAAACGTCTTGCGATTGGGAATGGGAAACAGCGGAAGTTCATTTTGAAACTGAAAGTGATTGCGGAGGCGTTTGTACAGGCTTTCGCGGATAGCGCCACTCTTGGGGTCATCATATATGCCCTCTGGATGCAAGAACCCCTGCACGCCTGTGCCTGAGGCTACCCGCCAAGCCTGAGGAAGGAAGCACTTGAAAAGGTTGGTCTGGCTGCCCTTTAGAAGCGAATAGTTTGCACTCGCATTCAGGAATGCCTTGGCGCCATTCTGTCCCTCAAACTCTTCCAGATATGCCGCCAGCAGACCATAATGGCGTTGGAAGGCATCGCCGAGGCTTTTATATAATTCTGCTGCACTGATATCTCGAATTAACACCATCGGGTCGGCGTCGCCGATCACGCCCTCATCCTTCCACTCCACCTTCAGCCAGGGCGGGTTGCCGACGATCACATCGAAGCCCCCTGCTTTGAGTAGATCAGCAAACTCTAAATCCCAGTGCAGCGGACGCACGCGATCGGCCACCTGCTCCGCCAGTAACAGCCGCTCAATTTCTTCCAGCAGCTTGGCCTTGTTCACATAGCCGTGGCGGTCGTTGAAGTTCGCGGCCAGCTGCTTGGGCTGCGTGTCGGGCAGCAGCTGCAGCTGGCCCTCCTCCTCATCCACCACCGATTCGATGTCACCCAGCACGCAGCTCAGGTCGGTGAGCCATTCCTCGCGGCTGGGCAGTTGGTGGGCCTGCTCCAGCGGCCAGAACCACAGTGCACACCAGTAGTCCATCGTCAGCTTGAGCCGCAACCGGGAATTGGCATTGGCGATTCCCTCTCCTGCCACCTCCTGGCTCTGGATGCGGTCTTTGAGGCTGAGCGGTTTCCAAGCGAGCTGCACATCGGCCTCGGGGTCGCCCCACACCGGCAGCGGGTCGGTGGTGCGCTCACGAATCTGGGCCAGCTGGTCGGCCCACTCCTGCATCATGCCATCGGCGATGCGGCTCAGCCGCTGCAGTCGCCGCAACTCAGGCCCATTGAACGGCCTGCCGGAGAAGCTCTTCTTCCAGTCGCTGATCGTTTTCATCTGCTCTGGCAGCAGCTCCTTGATCACCGCATTGGCTTTGATCCCCATGCCGGGATCAGGCAGCAGAAAGTGGAAGATGGCGTCGTCCGGAAGCTCCTGATCCCAGGCCAGCTCCTCCGGGGCTTGCTCATGCCAAGTCTTGGCGGGCTTGCCCTTCTTTCCCTCCTGCGGCAGCTGGTGCAGGCGATAGATCTGCCGACGGCAACCCACCAGCGAGTTACCGCAGAGCAGCTGTTGGCCAAACCAGGGCACGAAGGCCCGGCCCTGCTCTGGCTGGTAGATGCTGTTCAACCAAAGGCTCACCTCCGCCAGCTCGATCGCCACGGGGTTGAGATCCACCCCAAACACGTTGCGATCGGCTAGCCGCATCTTCACCTTCTGCAGCTCCTGCTCGAAATCGGCATGGGGAATGGTCTTGCTCAGCTCCTGTTGGCGCAGTTCCAGGTACTTGAGGGCCAGCTGGTTGATCAGTTCATTCAGGTAGGCCGCGGAGCCCAGCGCCATCTCCAGCAGCTTGAACCGCAGGATATCGGCGGCCGTCTTGCCGGGTAGCAGCTCCTTGAGCGTGTACTTGATCTGGCAGCGGGTGAGGGATTCGGGCGTGTAGTAGCTGGCGCTCTTGATCCGGTCGCGACCCGCTAGGCGATAGAGAAAGGATCCTTTTTCGTATAGCTTCGGGCCAGTGCCCTCGGCATTGGGCACGATTTCCTCGCGCTTGTAGTTGCCCAGCTGGCTGCGGGGCACGAAATGGCCCACATCCAGCTCGTCGTGGTCCTTACCGCGGGCCTGCACGTCTCCCTCGTCGTCAACGGGACTGCCGTCGGGGGCGTCGCTGCTGTCCTCGGTTTCGAAGTCGTCGTCGACCGCTGGGGCGGTGGCCTTCTTCGGGGCGGGCTGCACTTCGTAAAGATCCTCCGGGGCGAAGAACCCCCGGAAGCTAAGCAGCGCCTCATACACCGAGCCCAACTGGTTGATGCCCAGCTGGGCGTAGCTCACCCGCCCACGCTTGTGGCCAGCCTTGGTCTTGGTGAGCGACATTAGCTCGATCACCTCCCGCAGCACGCCATTACGAAAGCGGACTCGGGCCTTGGTGATCACCCCGCCCAGCAGGGGCATGCGGCTGGGATCAAACAGGTGGCTCTTGAGCGGTGTGATCCGGAAGCTGTCGGCGAAGATGTCGCGGCTCCCATCGCCGCTCAGTTGCACCTGCAGCTCACTGTCGTCGCGTTTGGGGTACCCTTCCCAGATCATCTGGAACAAGCGCAACAGCGAGTCATGGATATAGGTGCTCTCGCGATCCTCATCGCTCAGAAGAGGCACCTGCTCTAGATCCCGTAACCGCTCCAGGCTGTAGCCGCGGCGGTACACTTCCGAACCTATCGGGATGTAGTTCAGCTCCGGCCTGGCCTCGATATAGAAGAGGAACAGCAGCCGATACATGAAGCGAAGGCATTCTTCGCTCAGCTGTTTTTCATCCACCAGCTGGAAGGCCGCATCCTTCTGCTTGTAGCGGATGTGCCACACCGCCTCATTGCCCAGCAGCTCAATCGATTTGCGCAGCGCGTACTTGAGATCGCCGCTCACCTCATAGGCGTGCTTATGGCTGTTCTCATCGAGGCTGTCGAGCAGTGGCGTGCCCCCCTCATTGGGGCAAAGGTGCTCGCGGTGCAACAACGTGGCCGCCGCCAGGAACGCATCGGCCTGCCGCTCGGCATACAGCGTTCCCACCTCAAAACGAAGCAGGCGCGATGCTCCCCACTTGAAGCGATCGATCAGCAGCAACTCGTCGCGGCTCAGCAACAGCAACCAGCGAGGTGGGTTGTCCTGGGCGAACACCCGGTTATTGATCAGCTGCTCCCAGTTCTCACCGGGCAGCACCGTGCCTTGGGATGGATCGCGGATCTGATGACCGCTGATCTCCAGCTGCAGGGGATCACGCACCAGATCGTCCGTTGATGCGGCAACCGGATTGAAGGCCTCCAGCACCCACAGCAACGGTTCCCCAGAGGAACGAACCTCGGTCGCCAATACGGGCAGCTGATAAGGCTGATCATTGATCAACAGCACCTGGGCTTGGGGTTGCCAGCTGTAGCCGAGGGCTACCATCAAGGGGCGGAACCACTGATCCCGTTGCAGCAGCAAACGGTCAGCGGCGGGTAGATCGGCTTCCTTCTCGCAGAGATTGAGCCAGGAGCGCCGAAGCCCTGCCAGGACGCGATCCGGTTGCGGGTTGGCGGGATCCTGCTCGGCCTGCCGCTTCCAGCGGGCCTGCACCTCCTTGAGGTCGCCTTTGAAGATCGCCTCTAGGTAGTAGTCGGAATAGAACTCCTGCTCGTTTCGAAGCCCCAGCAACGCCATCGCTCAATCCTCCTCAGTGGTATCCACTGGGTGATGCAGAACCGCCACCAGCTTCAGGTAGGGAGCGTCCTCAGTGGTCATCACGTCCTCCACATACCGCTGGTGGCTGTCGAACAGGCGCTGTACCCGTAGTTCTCCCTGCCGCAGCTTCTCGGCTTTCACCGAAACCACGCTGCCGTCCTGCTCGAAGTTGAGCCGCAGCTGCTGCACCTGTTTGCCCCGCAGCCGCGCCAGTCGTTCGGTCTGCTCGGCCAGCTGGGGCTGCATCCGCTCGATCCATTCCTGCCGCCGCTGCAGCAGATAGGCATGGGCCTCCTGGACTGCCTGCGCGCGCTGCAGGTTCAGGCTCGGCGGCACCGGTAGCTGGCGGTTGGGATATGCCCGCTCGCCCAGCTCCAACCGCTTAGCGATCTGGGCAAACGGCTCAACCGCCTCCACCTTCAGCCCTTTGCCCTGGAAGCGCACCCCCACCCACTCCTGGATCACCGGTTGGCCGGAGCGGTTGGGGATCGTGCCCTGCAACACCATCACCACCTCCCCAGGCTCCAACCCAGTGGTGAGCTGCAGCACCGGCGCCTGATGCCGCGCAAACATGGTTAGGCCACGGTCCACCAGCCATTCCACCAGTGGGTGGAGTGGCCAGAGGTACTCCAACCCCAACCCCTGCTCCTTGCGGCGGCGTGATCGATCCAGTTCCTGCTTCAGCTCCTGCGGGCGGGTGGTGAGCACCACCTGCTTCAAGCGGTCCGGCCGGAACTCCCGCGGCAGGCGTTTGTAGCGCCGCAGCAGATCCGCCGGGGGGGTGATCTCCAGGCGCTCCTGCTCTTCGTAGGCGCGGAACTGGATCGGCTCCCTGTTCACCTCCCGCTCGGCCACAGCGCCGAGGGCCCTGGTGACGTAGCTCCAGATGCTGGGATAGAGGGACGGCATCTCGAGCCGCTCTAGCTCTGGAGGTTTGTGCGGGGTTTGGGTATCTCCTCCTTCACTGGCTATGAGCTGGCCATAGAGCTCGGCGATCAATCCACCGCCGCCCTGCAAAAAAGGAGCGGCATTGGCATCCAGCTGGCCTTCAAAGGCCGTGGCATCGGCAGCTTCGATCGCGGCGGCCGTGAGCTCCTCTTCCTGCACTTCGTCGTAGCACTTCATGAATACCGACGGATCGCCGATATTGCGCTGGGCCTGCTCGTCCTTGCGGATTAGCACCATCAGGATCCGCTCCACATCACCCATGCCCTCCACCAACGAAGCGGTGAGCAGGTAGCGGATCAAGGGCTGCTGGCTCTGGCTGTAACGGTCGATGCGGCCGTTGCGCTGCTGCAGCGTCATCAGCGACCAGGAAATGTCGAAGTGCACCAGCCGGTGGCTGAGGAAGTGCAGGTTGAGACCTTCTGAGGCCACCTCGGTAGCCACCAGCAAGCGCATGGGATCGGACTCCCGGCCGAACCGTTCCACGATGTCGGTCTGTTCGGTGTCGATCATGCCGCCATCGAGGCGCTCTACCGCCTCCGCTGGCAGCTGCAGATCCCTGGCCAGATGCTCCATCAGGAACCGCTGCGACTCCCGCCGCCCCGTGAAAATCACCACCCGGTCTTTGGGGTCGTCCCCCCGCCACTGCCAATCGGCGCGCAGCAGGCTCAAAAGGCGTTGATATTTGGAGAACGCCGCTGCACCGATCGGCTCCAGCAGCTCCACCAACGGCTCAAGGGCGGCCACGTCCGCGGCGCTGGGTTCTTTGCTTTGGCCAAGGGTTTTGAGCCGGTTGCGCACGGTCTCCAGGCAGGCCATCGGGCTGGAGAGCATCGCCTTCTGCAGGGTGGTGCGGAACAGCTGGCCGGCCTTGGCTTTGCGGTCGCTGTCAGGGAGCTTCAACGTGGCTAACGCCGAGAACACTGCCTCTTCCTCTGCACTGGCCTTCGCTTCCACATTTGCGGCATCCCGTTCCGGCACGCCCTGGGCCGCGCGCATTTGACCGATCACGTCCTTGCGGAACCGCCTGACGTACAGATCGCGGATCTCCGCTTCCTCTTTCGTGTAGTCCTTGGGGTTGGCGATCGCGGTCGGATCGAGCATGTTCACCAGGCTCGCGAAGCTCTCCGACTTGCCGTCGTGCGGCGTGGCCGACAGCAGGATCAAGGTGTCGGATCGGGTAGCCAGCCGCTCTGCCAGCTTGGAGCGTTGGCTCCGCTGGGCACCGACGCCGCGCTCAGCGACGTTCTGGCACTCATCGATGACGATGACGTCCCAGTGGGCATGCTCCAGGTATGCCCTGTAGTCACGGTCGTTCTTGAGTGTGTCGACCGAGACGATCGCTTTGTCGAAGTGGTGGAAGGGGTTCTGGCCGGTGGGTAGCTGCTCGCGGATCCGCTGGATGCCAAGCGAATCGAGACGCACCAGCGGGATCGTGAAGCGGCTCCAGAACTCCATCTGGAACTGCCCGAGCATGCTCTTGGTGGTGATCACCAGCAGGCGCCTGCAGCGCCCACGGCGGATCAGCTCACTGCAGAGGATGCCGCACTCCAGAGTCTTGCCCAGACCCACCGCATCGGCGATCAGCAGCCTCTGGCGGGGCATCGCCAAGGCCTTCGCAGCGGGCTCCAGTTGGTAGTCCATCACGTCCATCGCCGCGCGATGGCCGATCACCAGCTCGGGCCCGGTCGGCACTGTGCGGCGCAGATGGGCTTCGATGAACAGCAGGCTGTCGCGGTAGTTGTCGGAGCTGTCACCCACCAACTCGGTGTCCTCTGGCTGGAGCACCTTCAGGTCGGGCTCCAGAGGTTCGAGGAACAGGGCCGTCTGATCCTGCAGATAGGGCGAGACCCCAACCACGTCCAACAGACGCTCACCTTGTCGGGTGACTTGCACGTTGCGCACCAGCCACTCGGCATCGCGGCACTGGATGCGGGCCCCGGGGGCGATGACGGCCTTAGCCATAAAGCTGCGCCTCCTCTGCCGCACACCAGTCCACGACTGGCAGGGTGTCCCCACCGAGCGAGTGAACCAGATCAGAGCCCTTCTGACCCGCCTGGGCTCTGACCATCCCGTTGACCATCTGCTGACGTTGTCCTGGCCCAGTCTGCGTCTTTCTAGGGCCGGACTGCAGCAAACGTAGTGAGATCTCTATCCCCGTCACCGCGTGCCTATGCACCAGCTGCATAGTTTTCTGATGCAGTCCCCGAAGCGCCTGCCTTTCAGGTCTCCAGGCAAACAGGATCGTCTTTCCCATGCGCTTGCCCTAACCAGCCGCACCCGCCCTTTTGGCACCAGCAGCGATAGGCCCCGAAGGTCCTGCTCAAGGTTTCAAGTGTCGGGCTTGTCGTCCGCCATCCCCTTGGCCAGCTCGTACTCCCGAGCGAAGTCGATCCCCGCGTCCTGCCCTGGCAGGAGTAGCTGCACGCCCACATACAGGATGCAGACCACCTGCAGGGCGGAGACGTTGCTGCCACCGCGGAAGTGCTGGAGGAGGTGGATCTGCTCGGGGTTGTTGATCGATAGGCCCTTCTGACCCACCGCTCCCGCCTCCGCCAACAGCTGCTTCTGGCCCTCGGGCTCCAGCTCGCGGTAGGCCTCCAGGGCACTGCTGAGGTACATCACCGCATCCAAGCGGGGCATGCCCTGGGCATTGGCGCGCATCACCCGCTCGGCGAGGCGGCGCTGCTGGATCTTGATCTTCTCGGCCAGCTCCCCCACCGGGGCCAGCCGTAGGGCCCTCTTGAACAGCTCACCAGCTTCCGTCTCGTGGGATTCGCCCTCGATGGCGAGCAGACACTGGGCGTAGGTGAACAGGTTGATCGGATCCTCAGGTGCCACGGTCGCAGCAGCCCGCAGGTGGGGCAAGGCCGCCGGGACGTTGTCCTTCATCAGCAGCAGCTGGCCAAGAGCGCGGAGCGCAAAGGGATTGCGGGGCGCCAGCACCACCGCCCTCTCCAGCGGGCCCTGGGCAGCATCGGGATCGTTATCCCGCATGGCCGCGATCCCGAGGGCCACCTGTCCGTTGGCGTGGCCAGGATCCAGCTCCACGGCCCGGCTCAAGAGCTGGCGGGCTTCGGTGAGCTCCATCCGGTCGCTGTACACCATGCCCAGGTTGTAGAGGCTCTCCACGTGGTCGGGTTCCAGCTGCAGCCGTGTGCGCAGCAGCGGGATCGCCTCGTCGTAACGGCCGGACTCCAGTAGGGCGGTAATCGTGGCTCTGGCTGGAATCTGCCCCGCCTGGGGCTCCCAGTTCACCTCGATCAGCCCGTCGCTAAACCCCACATCCACCCGGCCGCCGGCCTCGCGGTAGGCGTCCTTGTAATAGGTGGTGACGGCCTCACGAAAGGCATGGCTGCCTCACAACATCTACAACTTGACGTTCTGGACGCCCCGCAGGAACTTGGCGGCGGTAGGGTGATAGCGGTCGGTATCCATCACTCGCAGGCACTTGGTCGAGTGGACGGGGCCAGGCTGGCGAGCAGGTGCAGGACTATCACCCGTAGGGACTGGGCCTGTGCAGCAAAATCTACGCAGGTCTGCGATTCGATTGAAGTCCCCGGGAGTTGACATCCAAAAATGGATGGCTAGTGATTGGGCACGGAGCAATGACTGACCTCTACACGACACCTTCGTTCAGGTGTTATTACTAATGGAATCAGAAGCCACCCCAATCGCAGGATACGATCATCTTGAGATGCGCCTAAACCAGGGCTCGCACCAAGCCTTCATCAAGAACAAAGACGTTCGGGCCATCGATATCTTTCTGGCATGCCAGCAGAATGACCTCTCAGCGAGTGAACTGGCGCGCTCGCTCGGTGCAAACAGTGAAGAGATCAGAGAGGCCATTCGCTATTGCGAGTGGCATCGTGATGAACGCAACAGGGAACTGGGGATTTACAGTCCGGGAAACCCAAATCAGCCTGCGATTTCGAAAGCATATGCTCTGGCAAGATTTATTGTGCCTGCAATTCTCTTTGTTGTTGGCGTGCTTCTTTCCATCGCATTTAAGGGTCTTTTCTCGCTGGTAGCTGGCATTCTCTGCTTCATCCTCTTTCTGCGTTTTGCCAATGAGATCCCAGTCTTTGGATGGGCTTGGGTGAAAGTATTTGGGCGCCAGGACCTTTGGGAGTGGCTGCGAATGACCGTCGCCCCTGTGGCTATTGGCATTGTTGGCACCTATGTGACCACCACTATCAATCGATACCAGAATCAGGTTAACCTTGAAAAATCAAGAAACGACATAGTTGCCCAGTATCTTGCCGCCTATCAGCCCGGCGAGAAATTGTATGAACGCACCGGGGAGCTGATCAGCAAACGCGGTGGTAACACTACTGGAGCAGACCTGTCATCAGAAGCCAGCAAGACTGCCCCGAGCTACGAGGAGCTAAAAGTTCTATGTGATGCCCCAGCGGAATCAAAGTGGCTGTCTCTGCATGCCCGGACAACACTGGCTCAGATCTCCTCATTAGAACCACCAAATGACGGAACCAAGACTATCCAGAAAAGACCCATACTTGAGTTGCTTCATGAAGGAGATTTGATTAGCCGCGGCAAAAATCTAGTTCAGCTAAATCTGGCTAACATTAGCGATGCAGCACTGACCTGGGCAGATCTTAGCAACTCCTGCCTGAGGGACATAAACTTTATCGACTATCCGGCAACCAAGGAACTGGCCACAGATCTTCGCCATGCAAGACTTGATGGCAGCGATCTGAGTGGTTCAAATCTGAAGCGAGCAAATCTCCGCTTCGCCATTCTTGCCGATGCCGATCTGCGCAGATACGCTAGTCTATCTTGGGCTGATTTGCGCGGGGCAGATCTTAGTGGCGCTTTGATTGATGATACGACACGAATCAAGGGTACAATCATTAACACGCGCAAGATTGATATCGACGCCCATAGGTCCAATTGGTGGTATCCCATCATCTGCAGCAGGTCAATTCAGAATGCTCTTCAATGGACTTTTCTGTGCGTGGACAGTGTTGATTATTATGGATTGAAGGAATCGAGACTTCCTTTCTTTATTGACGATCGACTTGGTAATCGCCTGATCCGTTGCAGGGGACTAAAAGATAAGCAGTCATACTGTGGTTATTATGATGCCAAAGGAAAATTCATCCGATTGCCTTTCTCTATCAGGAATCAGGTGCCTACTGAATGAGCAGCAGCTTGGAGTTTACCGTCCAACATCGCCAATACTATATTTGTTGCTCTGGCTCCATACCGACCTGGAAATGCCGGCGGCTGCCACTGCGCCGTGGACTGCAACCAGCCCTGCTGGCGCTTCTCGGCCTAGAACGTTTACGGTGCGGAACGGGCTGACCCGGCTGTAGCTCCTCCACCGTCACCTCAAGCTGCTGACTCCAGCGGTCCCAGCGGCTGGGCCGGAAGTGGAGCACCTGGCGGCCATCGCTGAGCCAGGCCTCCTTGGGCGACAGCGGCGGCCGGTGGCCGGGCCCACGGCTCACGCCACCTCGGGCGCCCAGCCCCGCTGGCGGTGCTGGTCTTCCGTCCAGCCGCTGCAGCGGTGGGTGGTGCCCATTGGAGAGGGGCCCCTTTGGGGAGGAGCGCAGTTGTGCAGGCCGCAGGCCACGGCGGCAGCTGTGGAGCGTGTCACCCGGCGCAAGGGCAGCGCGAGTGCGGCTGTGCCGCACCCTTGCGCTCGGGTGGGTGGGGTTTTTCGCCGCCGCCGGGGGCTGTGGCATCGGGTTCTGGATAGCGAGGCGGCTTGCCCGCGGCTGCGGTGGCCGCCGTCGCCTGTGGGATCGAGGAGGTGGCCGCTGGCTTGCTGAAGCCCCTCGGCGTGGCTGAGTGCTGCTGGATGCCTGGCTTGGGCTGGGGCTCAGCCCTGCAAATCTTGATGCCTGGTGCTCATCCAGCCGGCCTCGATTGGTGCCATCCCGCCGGCTGAATAGCCGGCGTTTTGCGCCCCCTTTCTCTGCTGCCAAGTCCCGCAAAGTCGCCTTACCACAAGCGGCCTGGTCTTGCCAATAGTGCGCCTGTACTAGTACAATAAAGCCAAGCCGGGCGGCCCGATTGGAGCCCTCTCCCGGTGCTTGTTCTTCGTTCTGCTCGTTTGGTTTTAGGCCCATGGTTTCCTTTCCTTTGGCCGCCGCATTGGCGCCATCTCCGCCTCCTTTGCAGGCTTCATCTTTGCCCTCATTGGTGATCGTGGCCGGTGGGGGCCGTGATCTCGATTGGCCCGCCGATCAGGTCGCCACCACCCTCCGCATTGCCGCCACTGGCCGCCCGGTGCAATGCCTCCTCCATGGCGGTGCCCGTGGCGCCGATGCCGCCATCGATCAGGCCGCCTCCCGCCTCGGCTGGCCGGTGGAAATCATCCGCCCCCAGTGGAGCCTTTATGGCCGTGGCGCCGGGCCGGTCCGCAATCGCCAGATGCTGCAGCGCGCCTGCCAGCTCGCCACCGCCGGGCCCTCTCCAGGCCAGCCATCCGCCGGTTTGCTGGTGATCGCCTTTCCCGGTGGCTCCGGCACCGCCTCCCTGCTCCACCAGGCCCATCGCCTTCAGCGGCGTTCGCCCCTTCCGATCGAGCTGATCGATCTAGCGGCGGCATAGGGGGGCAGAGCCCCCCATGCGTTGGGGCA
>Ga0164292_10000603_pt1 | contig 28434 bp, 28 predicted proteins | sample GEODES117metaG_FD_111486 | JGI IMG/M metagenome (GOLD analysis project Ga0164292, IMG submission 111486) | Eutrophic lake water microbial communities from Lake Mendota, Wisconsin, USA - GEODES117 metaG | ecosystem: Environmental > Aquatic > Freshwater > Lake | place: USA: Lake Mendota...
GCGGCCAGCAGCATCGCCGTCATGCCCAACGCCATGTAGCTGCTCCACAAGCCGAGCACCAGGCGCTGGCGGACAGCCCGGCCGCCTCGCGCATCAGCGCCGGAGCGGCCACGACGATGCCGACAAAGCCGAGACCTTCCATCACCCGCGACACCAGTAGCCAGCCGATACCGCCACTGCTGGCGCCGAGCAGGGCGCCCATCCCCAGCGCCAGCAGGCCGAGCTTGAGCATGGTCCGCAGCCCGACGCGGTCGGCGACCAGACCGGTGGCCAGCGCGACGAGCGCGGCGACCAGATTGAACACCGAGGAAATCCAGCCCAGCTGCACCAGGCTCGCGCCGAAGTGTTCACGCAGCCCGGGCATGGCGGGCGGCAGCTTGCCGACCTGGGTGGCCACAAACACGCCACACAGCATCAGCAGCGCAACGCGCGGCCAGTCGGTGCCCATCGAATCTGCCAGAGTCATCGCGGGTTTCACGCCTGTCATCAGCGCATCGTACTGCCGCCGTTGACACTGATCACCTGCCCGGTGACGAACGAGGCCTGGTCGGAAGCGACGTAGCTGACCATCGAGGCCACCTCGGCCATGTCAGCGGCGCGGCCCATGGGGATGATGCTGAGAAATTTGTCCACCAGCGCCGGATCTTTCTGCCCCAGCTCGACCAGTTGCGGCGTGCTGACCGCGCAGGGCGCGACCGTGTTGACCGTGATGCCGTCGCGCGCGAACTCGCGCGCCAGGCCGGTGGCCAGCGCATGCGCACCGCCCTTGGCGGCGTTGTAGGCGGCGTGGTCCCACAGGCCGCTGTACACCGAGTCGGCGCCCAGCGTCACGATGCGACCATAGCGCTGCGCCTGCATCGTCGGCAGCGCCGCGCGGCAGCACCAGAGCACCGTCCACAGGTTGCGGTCGATGGTACGTTTCAGCGTTTCGGGCGTGTGCGCCAGGAACGGCAGGATCACGCCGCCGCCAGCGTTGTTGACCAGGATGTCGATGCGGCCAAAGGCGGCCAGCGCGGCGGCCATCAATTCGTTGGCCGAGGCTTCCAGCGACAGGTCGCCGACCTGCGTAATGACCTCGGCGCCGGCTTGGCGCACCGCCTGGGCAGCGACCGCCAGCTGCTCGCCATCGGTATCGGCCAGCGCCAGGTGGGCGCCGTCGCGCGCCAGCCGCAAGGCAATCTCCAGCCCGATGCCGCGCGCCGCGCCGGTCACCACCGCCACCCGGCCGCGGTGGGGTTGGGCCTGGGTGGCCCAAGGGGCCTCTTGTGGCTCAGTGTTCGATGTATTGGTGGGGTTCATGTCCGCACCTTCGGCTCAATCGCGCCGACCTTGCCGAAGGCCGGTTGCGGCACACTGCCCCAGGTATCGAGCGCCAGCGGATGCGCCTCCAGCATGCGCGCCTCGCGCGCGCCTTTTTCCGGGAACTCCTCCATGCCGAAGCTGTACTCCAACGACATGCCATCGGGATCGAGGAAGTACAGGAAGATGCTGCCCGAGGGCTGGTGGCGGCCCGGCCCGAAGACGATGGGCACCTCATGCTTTTGCAGCCGGTTCATCGCGATGCCGATGTCATCCATGTCGCTGACCATGAAGTTCACATGGTTGAGGTGGTTGCCCGCCGCCGAGCGGCCGATCGCAAACGAGTGGTGCAAAGGGTTGGGCTGGCAACGCAGGAAGGCGAAGCGGCCCTCGACGAAATCGGACACCGCGAAGCCGAGCTGCGTGGTCAGAAAGTCAGTCATCTCGTCAAACCGCTCGACCGACAGCACCACATGGCCCAGGCGGACGATTTTGGTCAGACTCTGGCGAAACGGCAGCGCCATTTGCAACACACGGGTGTACAGCTCGAAGGTCAGGCCCGAGTTCGGTTCGACAAAACGCAGGCCGTCGCCCTGGCGCAACGCGGCGCGTTCTTCAACCGGTATATCTTCGACCACCAGCCCCAGGCTCGCCAGGTGCTTGCGGGCATGCTCCATCTCGGCCCGGCTCTCCAGCTCGAAGGCCACGCGCTTGATGCCCGGCTCGGCGGCCGGATACAGCACCACGTGGTGATGATCGGCGCCGCAGCGCAGAAACGCCGGACCGGCGCCGGGCGGCTCCGACAGATCGAGTCCGACCATGTCGGTGTAAAAACGGACCGAGCGTTCGAGATCGGTCACATTCAGGGCTACGTAGCCCAGCTTGCGGTAGCGAAAGGGGATCATGGTGGACGGCCTTAGAGAATGATGCTCACGCGCCCTTGCGGACGCAGCGAATCGAGGTCGAGCGTGCAGCGCTTGCTGGCGATGCGCAAGCCAGCGTCACCGCGCACGATGGTGTGTTCGCTGCTGCCGATGTAGGTATCGGTCACCCCGGACTTGGTGCGGTAGGTCACGAAGGCACTGCTGACCCGGCAGCGGTCACCGCTGCTATCCAGAATGCGCACGTTGCTGACCAGATGGCGCGTCTTCGAGCGGGGATATTCCGCAAAGGCAGTTTTCTTCATCAGCCGCTTGACGCGTTCGCTCAGGCGGAAGGCGTCGTCGGCGATGTAAAACAGGTTGTTTTCCGGAGATGCGTCCTTGGGCAGATCGGTGGACGGCACCTCATAGCGGGCGTCGGCGGTGTAGAGGGCCAGCCATTCCGGCAGCTGCCAGTCGTCGAGCAGGGCCGCCTCGTGGTACAAAAAGTCTTCGATTTCACTGCGGGTGAATGCTTGTGCTTGCATGATGGGCTCTCCTCTTCTTCAGCGGGCGTTGTTGGCTTGTTCGATGCGGGCGTTCCACTCGATCCAGAAGGCGCGCATCTGGATTTCGTCGTCCATCGCCGGCTGCGCCTTGCCCATGCCCTTAGAGATGTCATTCCAGCCAGCCTCGCGCATGTTCTCGTAGCCCGTCTGGCACTGCTGCAGCGCTTCGACATCGTCGGGCGTGGCGAACCCGCCCGGCCCCAGAAATTCGAGAAAGTTCTCCAGCCGTGACTTGCGCGACCATTCGCTTTCGTCCGCCGGTGCCAGCGCCCAGGCATTGACATGCAACTGATTAGGGGCCAACGGATAAAAAGTGCGCACCGTGATCGCCATGATGTCATTGATGATCAGGTTGGGGAAGATCAACAAGTTGCGATTCTTCAGGGCCATGCGCTGGGCCCGCTCCTCGCCGAATCTTTGCGTCAGACCGCCAACGATGCGTTCGATGTCGACCTTGCCCTGCTCGCCCCAGGCCGGAATCCACTGTCCGATCGGACGGCCCCAGGGGCCGGTATATTCGATCACCGCATGGCCGTTACCCAGGTCGCGACCGACTCCCACCAAGCCCACGGCGGCCAGCGAACCAGCCGTACCCTTCAGGTAGTCGAGGTAGCTTGCGTGCGTCGTCGAGGCGTGGTAGCCGTCGATGCTGTTCTCGACCAGCAGCTTCCAGTTGGCGCGGATGCTGTACTCCTGCGTGCCGCCGACGATCCCCATGCCGGCTTTGGACTGGTCAGCCACCAGGTCAATGTATTCGCGCGCATTGCCCAGGTAGGTGGCCAGGTCGACGATATCCTGGTCGAAGGCGATAAAGTAAAAGCCGCGGTATTCCTCAAGCCGGGGGGCCCGCACCAGGTTGGCGCCGCCGTGGTCGTTAAAGCCCTCGCAGTAGGACTCCTTGCCGGGCTGGCTCTTGAGTGTGCCGTCGCTGCCGAACACCCAGCCGTGGTAGAAGCACTGAAAATTCTTGGCCGTCCCCGCGCGGTCGCGGCACACGGTGGCGCCACGGTGCGGACAGGTGTTCATGAAAGCGTTGACCTGGCCATCGACATCACGATTGAAGATCAGATTGCGCCCGGCCACGGTGCGGGTGACGAACTGACCCGGTTTGGTGAGCTCCGAGGCATGCCCCAGGTACAACCAGCAGTGGTTAAAGATCGCGTCGCGCTCGGCGTCGAACACATCGGTGCTGACAAAGGACGCGCGCGGCACCTTGAACAGGTTTTGCGTGTTGTCGACATGCAGCTTGATGACTTTGGAAATGTCTTTCATGCAGTTTTTTCCTTTTGCAAGTGGGTGAGATGATGGTCTGAAATTCGGGGCAAGGTGAGTGTGGGTGTGGGTACGGCGGCGTCGCGGATGGCTCCCACCACGTGCGAGGCAATCGGCCCGACGATGAAATCAACGTTGTCGTCCTTGGTGTAACGGCGCACCATTTGCAGCGAGACCTTGGGATCTTCCTTGTTGTCCTCCTTGAGGACCACGATCTTCCTGCCCGCAACCTGCCCACCAGCCTCTTCGATGGCCAGGTCAAAACCCTCCTTGATGGCCTCGCCATACACGGCAAATACCTGGGAAAATGGTAGCAAAAGACCCACCTTCAGGTCTTTGCCTTGGGCGCTAGCGGGCCCGCAAACCGCGAACGACATAGCCATCGCAGTTACCAAAACGGTATTTTTCAATACTTTCATGTTGTCTCCTTTTGTTGCTACCGGACGGGCTTGAGTCGATCCTGATCTCGTCTGAACTTGGGTAAAAAACAAACAGGCTAGCCTGTTTAAATGCCGCCAAACTCAAAAACCCAGCTTGAAGAAAATCAATCTTTTCTTCCTGAATCGAACTATCGAGAAATTATATTTTTATTTTTTCACTTTAATATTATCGATAACCCTGTTTTTTATCGATATTTATGAAAATCCATGCTTTGATCACAGCCATCGAACGACAAACCGTCTGACGGCTGTGCATGACAAGCTTTGCTGTGATCAAAAACCGAACGACGAATCAGAACGGATACTGCGCCGCTTTCTCGCTCACACTCACCCACTGGGCTTGCGTGAATTCGTCAATACTGGCGGGGCCGCCAAACCGGCCACCGCTACCCGACGCCCCCATGCCGCCAAACGGCACCTGGGGTTCGCAGTTGACCGGCTGGTCATTGATGTGCACCATGCCGGATTTCAGTTGCGAGGCCATGCGCAAGGCGCGGGCGGTCGACCTGGAGTGAATCGCCGCGGCCAGTCCGTACTCGCTGCTGTTGGCCAGGGCGACCGCTTCCTCGTCGGTGTCAAAGACCGTGATCGGCGCCACCGGCCCGAAAATCTCTTCGGCAAAGGCGGGCATGTCCACAGCCACGTTCGACAACACGGTCGGCTGGTAAAAACGCCCTTCGTGCGTGCCGCCGGCAAGCAAGGTGGCGCCGGCCGCGATCGACTCGGTCACGATGCGGTGAACGCGTTCGGTCTGGCGGTCATTGATCAGCGGGCCCAGGTGCGCCGGGCCGGCATGGGGGTCGCCCACATACAGTTTCTTCGCGCGTTCGACCAACTTGGCGGCATAGGCGTCGGCGACGCTGCGGTGTACCAGATGGCGGCCCGCCGCCATGCAAATTTGCCCCTGGTGCAAAAAGCCACCCCAGGCGGCGCAACTGCTGGCGCCGTCGAGGTCGGCGTCATCGAGCACGATCATGGCGTTGTTGCCGCCGAGTTCAAGCGCCACCTTCTTCAGCGCACGTCCGCAAAATTCGCCGATCTGGCGTCCGACCGCCGTGGAGCCGGTGAAGGAGACCATGTTCACACAGGGATGGCGCACCACGGCGTCGCCGGTGGCAGGACCGCCCGGCAAGACCTGCAGCACGCCCGGCGGCAGGCCGGCATCCTCGAACAGGCGGGCAATCAATGCGCCACCCGTCACGGCACTTTGCAGGTCGGGCTTGAGCAACACGGCGTTGCCCAGCGCCAGGGCTGGCGCCACCGAGCGCATCGCAAGGAACAGAGGGAAATTCCACGGCGCGATCACGCCCACCACACCGAGCGGGACGCGCTGCCACAAGTTGGTTCGCCCCGGAACGCTGGACGGAAACATCATGCCGTTGGGCAAGCCGGCCAAAGCCGCGGCCTGCTGCATCTGCTCATGGGTGATGCCCACCTCCCACTCCCCCTTGGGCACGATGGAGCCGCACTCGCGCACGTTCCACTGGGTGAACTCGGCAGCGCGCTCCTTGAGCAGCCGCGCCGCTTCGCGCACGATGGCGGCGCGCTGGTCAAACGGTGTGGCGGCCCACGCCTTTTGGGCTGCCTGGGCGGAGCGCGCTGCCGCATCCACGTCCTCTGGCGAGGCCACGCCGACTTCGCCGAGCGCCGCACCGGTGGCGGCTTCGAGCACTGGGGCGACGCCGCCTTGAGCGGCAACCCAGCTGCCGGTGAAAATCTTGCCGCTCCAGCGTTCTGTTTTAACGGGGGTGTTCATGTCGTCTGTCTCCTGGTTGTGATGAAATAGTTAATGCTGCTTCAATGCAGCGCTTTCACGGATGCACTTCATAGGGCTATCTTTTTGAAGTGCGATGGCGACCCTTGTCAGGCTGCCTTGAGAATTTCGCCCATGCGCTCGCCGATAATGACGCAGGGCATCATGGTGTTACCTGCGGTGATCTCGGGCATGATGGAACCGTCAGCTACACGCAACCCGTCGATGCCGCGCACGCGCAACTGTGCATCGACGACCGCAAGTTCATCGCGCCCCATGCGACAGGTTCCCACCTCGTGGTAATACGTGCTGGCCGCATTGCGCACGAAGTTTTCCAGGGTCTTGCCCTTCATCGGGCCAGGCATGATTTCGCGCTTGACAAACTCGCGCATTTCGAGGGAATTTCCGATCTCGCGGCTCAACTCGACGGCCCGGACAAGGGCTTTCAGATCGGCAGGGTCCTGCAGAAAATTCGCCTCGATGCGCACGCCATCCTTCGGGCTGGCACCGCGCACCGTGAGCCGGCCCCGACTCTTCGGCTTGACCAGGCCGGGGGCAATGCTCCAGGCGGCCGGTGGCACCTTGAACTGCTTGCCGGTGACTTCGTTGGCGAACGGAATTTCGACCTGGATCGGCTGCAGATCGGGACTCGCAAGCCTGGAATCGCTCTTCCAGAAAAGCGTACACTCCGCCGCATTGTTGCGCGGGGGTCTCGCTTTGGGATACTCCCAGATGCAGCCGGCCACCAGCACATGGTCCTGAAAGTTGCGTCCGACACCCGGCAGATGATGGGCCACATCGATGCCTGCAGCCTTGAGTTCTTTTTCGTCACCGATGCCCGAATGCATCAGGATGCGCGGGCTATTGATGGCGCCCGCACAAAGGATGACTTCCTTGCTTGCCCCTATCTTCTGGGTCTTGCCACGCCAGGTCATCTCGATGCCTGTGACACGCTTGCCCGATAGGTTCAACCGCCCCACCTCGGCGCCAGTCAGAACCGTCAGATTGGCTTGCGCCATCACCGGGTGAAGATAAACCTTGGCCACACTATGGCGTTGGCCGTCCTTGATGGTGTGCTGTGCCAGCCCGCAACCACCGGGGCCCTCCATCATGGCACCGTTGATGTCGTCAAAGCTGGGAATCCCGATGCTCTTGGCCGCCCTGACCATCGCCGGGGCGACGGGGTTCGGGTCGTTGGCGATCTGCGAATGGAACAGCCCACCACGGCCACGGCGCTGCGCGTCGGTCGGGCCCTGGAAGTCTTCGATTCTCCGGTAGATGTCCAGCACATGGTCGTAGCCCCACATGGCGTCACCGGCTTCCCGCGCCCAGCCGTCGTAGTCGTTCTTGTGACCACGCGCGTAAATCGAGCCATTGATCGAACTGCCACCACCGATGACCTTGCCCATCGGCAGAATCAGCGCCCTGCCGTTCACGGCCTTGGAAGGCTCGGCCGTGTATCCCCAGTCAAGGGGCGATCGAATGTTGGTGAACCAGATGCCGGGGTTGTTGACGCTTTCAACGTCGTCGCTGCCACCGGCTTCGATGAGCAGGACTTTGGCCGCCGGATTCTCTGCCAGCCGCCGCGCCACCACGCAACCAGAAGATCCTGCCCCGACGACGATGTAGTCGTAGCTTGCCTGCAAGGCGTTCGCGAGCGCTTCCTGGTTGGCCTGCACCGCCACCGCCTGCTGGGCCATGGCATCAGCCGTCGCGAACGAGAAGCCGGCGCTGACAAGCACACCAAGAAAGCCGCGCCGGTCGAGCCGACCACGCATTGCGGCCCATTCGGCAGCGTCGATGGTGTCGCCTTGGCGAAACGTGGATTGATGGTTGTCGTTTTTCATAGTGTCTCCTCATTGGTGAAGGTAAAGGTTTTCATAGGACGATTGAGCCGTGATTTAAAAAATGGGGGGGACTGCGTCGTGCGCTCAATGGGCTCCACTTTCACGCAGTGCCAGCGCCAGAACTGACTGCCCCCGGTTTGCTGCGGTCGAAGAACCGGTCGGCGAACACGGCATCGGCCGGCACGCCGGCGCGCAGAGCAATCGACTCGGCCGCGTCCACCATGGGCGGTGGCCCGCAGAGGTAGATCTGCGACTGGCCCAGTTCCGGCAGAGAAACCAGCTTGTCAGCCACCAAACCGCGCTGACCCGTCCAATCGCTCTGCGCATCCTCGGACGAGAGCACAGGAATATAGTCAAACGGTGCTGGCCAACTGGCGGCCAGTTCAGCGATGGCATGACGGCAGTACAGATCTCTTTGCTCTCGCCCGCCATAGAGCAAAGTGACCGGTCGAACGCACTGGTCAAGCAAGGCCTTCTCAAGCATGCACATGATCGGTGCCAAGCCGCTGCCGCCGGCGACGCACACGATCGGGCCGTCCGCCTGACGCAGGCGAAACTGCCCCAGCGGCCCGCGCAGGGTAAGTGCAAAGCCCACCCGGTCACCCTCGAAGAGCCAGGTCGTGAAGGCACCACCCGGCACCCGGCGAACATGAAAACAAGGACGATCCGTACTGCCTTGCTCAGGCGCTTCGGCGAACGAATAGCTGCGCGCACCATTGATACCGTCGATATGAAGATCAGCGTACTGTCCCGCAATGAACGTGAGCGGCCGATTCAATTGCAGACGCAACTCGACAATGTCGTGCGTCAACGGGATCACCGAAGCGACCTTGCCTTCGAACAAGCTGGGCGGCGGCCCGACCTCGCTGACCAAACCTGCCAGGTGGATGCGCAAGCTGGTGACGGGAATCGACTGGCAACCCAGGCGCCAGCCGTCCCGGAAGTCTTCCCCGCTCAGGCAGACCGCCGCCGAGTTGAGCTCACTGATCTTGCCGTCGAGCAATTTGAACCGACAGGTGCCACAGGTGCCCACCTTGCAGTCGCAGGGGAAACCGATACCGGCATCCTGCGCAGCTTCGAGCAGCGTCTTGCCGCGTGGAACCTCGAATTTCAGGTCGTGCGAAGCGACCTCGACCACAGGCACTTCACGCTTGCCGAATAACTTCTTTAACATCAAAACTTCCAGTGGATGAGTTCAAGCAAAACAACGGTGGCAGCGGAAAGACCGTGCCTGTATATGGATCATGGGAAGTCGTTCAGACCCATCCCGCGCGCCGATTGGCCTCTGCGGCCAGCTTGCGCTCGGCCTCGCTGGCAAACTTGCGGTCCCACTCTGCCAGGCGCGGCTTGGCGATGAGGGAAAACCACAGAGGTGGGAACAGGATGCCGCTGAGGAAACAGACAAAAAGCGAGGGCATCTGCGGCGCTTCGGGTTCCGGCTTCAAGGCGTAGAACGGCGTATGTCCATCGAGGTGGTGATTGATGTGGTTGGTGATCTCCACGCCAATCGGTCGGGCAATGGCACCCATGTGGTTCCAGGCGTGTTGTATCCCGATCGGCGCGCCCGGCATGCGCTGCAGGCCGTAATGCTGAAAATAATTAAATGTTTCGACCAGGGCCTTGGCGATCACCATCGAGGCCACGGCCACGCCGGCGGCGACATTGCCCGCAAAATAGCCACAAAGGGCTGGTACCAAGGCTAGCAAGGCGACCTCCTGGTAGGTGCGATTGCGCCAGCTCCATGGCGACAAGCCGAGCCGGCGCAAGCGTTGCGCTTCGCCTTTGATCGCCTCCGAGTAAGCACCGTAGCTGGCACGGAAAATGAAGGTGTAGATAATTTCACCGCGATAGGCGGTGTCCGAGTCCGCCGGTGTGTCCAGATCCAGGTGATGCCCTTTGACGTGCGCGATGTCACGGTTCGGATCGCCGTAAAAAGTACTAACGAGTTGCGCCACGCGGCGCGGGAACCAGTGCCGCCTGTGCATCAACTCATGCGCCACCGGCAGGTTGGGCACGGCACTGAGCCATGCCAGGGTGGCGATGCTGCCGCCGATAGACCAGGCCGCATCGGGGCCGTTCAGTAGATTTGAACCATTGGCGACGGACATCACGAATAGCACCCACACCGCAATGATAAAAAGGCAGTGGGCATAAAGCGCCCCGTCGACCAGCCACGGCATGCTGATCCGGCGAACCGCGAGGTCGCGCGGCAGCACCAAATCCAGGATAAATAGCACCGGGAAGGTCGCCATACCCAGCCATATCCAGGGGCCGCCGAGCGCAAAGCCCAACACACCAGCAAATGTTGTCGTTGGAACAATAAGCCAATACCGTAAGGTGTCCATGAGTTTGTCTCCTTTAATTTTAGAAATTACGCAGTGTGTTGAGCCGACATATCGCCAGGGACGCAATAAGCCATTTGACTGCGGCGTCGCAGTTTCATGCGGCTACCTTGTTTGAATTTTTACGCTCACGCGCCATGGTCATGGCGGTGTCTTCGATCATGTCTTCCTGGCCGCCCACCATGCCGCGGCGGCCCAGTTCGACCAGAATGTCGCGCGCCGGCACGCCGTACTTCACGCTGGCGCGCTTGGCAAACAGCAGGAAGCTCGAATAGACCCCGGCATAACCCAGCGTGAGCGAGTCACGGTCGATGCGGATGATGTGGTCCATGATGGGCACCACCAGGTCTTCGGCCACGTCCTGGATCTTGAACACATCAACCCCGGTCTCAATCCCCATGCGCGCGCACACGGCGATGAACACTTCCATCGGCGTGTTGCCGGCGCCGGCACCCAGGCCGGCGGCGGCCGCGTCGATGCGATTGGCGCCGATCTCGGGGGATTGTTGTACGGTCATCGAGTCTCCATGGAAAGTGGTCCTACTTGCAGGGGCTGCGCTGAATCTGCACTGCGCCCAAAAATTGTCGATATTTTGTATTAATAAGACTAAAGTTTCATATCAGGATAAACCCTATAACATATCGATATTTTTAACTGTTAAGCTCCGAGCCGCGATATTCCAAGGTTCTTCAAAGCTTCTCGCAGGCCAAGCTCCCCATTCATAAGTAGCCCTTGCACACCACCATGTTTCTTGATATTCCCGATCATCTGGCCGATACAGAAACCGGGGATCAACCCCGAACCCTCATAGAGACGGCCTACCGTCAACTGCGCCGGGACATCATCGATGGCAGGCACCCCGCCGGGCAAAAATTACGCGTCGAACATCTGAAATTCCAGTATCAGGTGAGCGCCGGAACGCTGAGGGAGGCGCTGGCGCTGCTAGCGTCTGACTCCCTGGTCGTGTCGCAGGGGCAACGCGGCTTTCAAGTCGCGCCCATGTCGCTGACGGACCTGGAAGACCTGACCCGCGTGCGGGTGCTGCTGGAATGCGAGGCGGTCGAAGAAAGCATCCGCCTGGGCCGGGACAGCTGGGAGGCCGATCTGGTCAGCGCCTTTCACAAGCTCTCGCTCGCCGAGGAGCGGCTGCACACCGATGCCGCCGGCACCTATGACGAATGGGAGGCGCGCAATCGCCAGTTCCACGAAGCACTGGTCGGCGCATGCCGGTCGGCCTGGCTGCGCAAACTCCGCGCGCAACTCTATCAACAGTCCGAACGGTATCGGCGACTTTCGGCGCTGAAGGGTCCGCCGCCGGTTGAGGTCCACGAAGAGCATCGCAATATCTTCAACGCCGTCATGGCACGAGACACCGCCAAGGCCAAGGCCGTGCTTGCAGCTCATATCCATCGTGCTCTGACGGTGATCAGAACGGCCGGTTTTCTCAAGTATAATCGATTTTCAAACTCTGCTCGAAAGGAGCCCGACAACATGAACAACAATTCGGCCTCGGCCTCGGCCCCGGTGGTCGTCCTGGGCGGTGGCCTGGCCAGTGTTTCCTTTGCCGGCGGTTTGCGCGCTGCCGGTTTTCAAGGCGCCATCACCGTCGTTGCCGACGAGCCCGGACCGGCCTGCGACCGTCCGCCTTTGTCCAAAGATTTTCTGCGTGACGGCGACGCTGAAAAGATTCGCCTCGAACTGAGCCGTGCGCCGGAGGTTGAATGGCTGCGCGGTGTGGCCGCGCAGCGGGTCGATGCCCAGGCGCGTGAAGTGCACCTGGCCGATGGCCGCTGCCTGAACTACGGCACGTTGGTATTCGCCACCGGGGCGTCGCCGCGCGCACTGCCCGCACTGCAGGGCGCGCCCATGCCGGTGCTGACGCTGCGCACACTGGGCGATGCGCAGCGCATCCGCAGCGCCCTGGTGCCGGGTGCCCGGCTGCTGGTGGTCGGCGGTGGCGTGATCGGACTCGAACTGGCGGCCACGGCGCGCGCCCTCGGTGTCGCCGTCACCCTGGTCGAGTTCCTGCCCCGACTGATGAGCCGCGGCGCATCGCCCACGCTGGCCTCCTTCGTTGCGCGGCACCATGCCGAACAGGGTGTCGACCTGCGCCTCGGGCGCTCCGTGACAGGCTTCACCGACTCCTGCATCGTGTTGGATGATGGCAGCCAGATAACCGCCGACCTGGTCGTGGTGGGCATCGGCGTGAGCGCCAACGACGCGCTGGCGCGTGCCGCGGACATCGCCTGCGACGATGGCATCTTTGTCGACGGGCGGGGCCGCACCACCTGTCCGAACGTCTACGCCATCGGTGACGTCACGCGCCAGCGCCACCCGGTGAGCGGTCGTTTCGAACGCATCGAGACTTGGTCCAATGCCCAAAACCAGGGTATGGCCGTCGCACGCGCCATGCTCGATCCGGCTGCGCCGCCTTACGGCGATCTGCCCTGGTACTGGTCCGAGCAGTATGCCTTGCGCATTCAGGTGGGCGGCCTCACCAACGGGGACGATGAAGTCGTGCGCGGCGACATGGCGGCGGGTGACAAATTCACCCTCATCCACCTCTTGCGCGGTCAGATCGTCGGCGCCAGTTGCGTCAACAACGTGCGTGACTTCACGGCTTTGAAGCGCCTCATCAGCAGTGGCGCCCGGCCCGACCGCGCGGCACTGGCGGACCCGGCTACCGATTTGCGCAAGCTGATTGCCTGACAACCTCGCAGCCGGCGTGATCTCAGGCACGACAAATGGTTGAGTTCGTCGACCCGCCTTACTCACGGATTCGTGTACCGATATACCGTATCAAGATTTTGGGGAAACGTGGGTAGGGTTTTGTTTTGTCACTGATGTTACGCAGCCGCTCTGAACAGCTGAAGCTGGGCGTAGGCGGTGCGCGATGCGTTGATGAGTAGCTTGCGACAAAGCGCAAAGGTATTGAGCTTGTTCGTAATGCTCAGGCATTCAAGCTTGAAGGTGGCGTAAATGGCCGTGAAAACGTGGTTGCTTTGGGTCCCCAGCGTTCGCGTGGGGGACTTGGCCAGATTTGAATTTGACTTCAAGGATTTGTGAAACACCTCCACTTGCCACCCTTTTTTGTAGGTCGTGGTGATGGCGTCATAGTCGCAAGTCAAGTCACTGCAAACCAGATGCAAGATTCCCGTGCTGTCGTCTTTGTTTTTAAAGACTTGGCGGACCACAAGGACTTCTTTCGCATCTCCCTTGAGCCAGCCGCGCACGGGAGTCTGCTCTAAAAAAACCAGTTCATCTACACGCGTAAAACGCTTTTTCTTCCTGTCCTCTTCGCGCAAGGCCAGCAGCCGGTTGCCCTCCCTCTGTGTCAGACTAGATGTCGCCGCCAAATATCACACGGATGATCCGCGCCGGAGCGACAAAACATGCAAAGAAATCGATACACGTCAGAATTCAAAGAACAGGCTATGAGTAAAGCCAGGCAACGCGGCGCGCACACTCTGGAGTCGGTTGCCAATGAACTCAATATGTCCCTGGGCAGCCTGAAAGGCTGGCTCAAGGCGTCGAATTACAAAGTTGCAGAGCCAGAAACGCCGGCGAGCCTGCCCAGCGACACTGCAGCCCAACTCTGGAGCCCCGCGCAGCGTCTGTTGGCCCTGAACGAAAGTCATGCCCCGCAAGGTGCAGCGCTGCATGCCTGGTGCCGCGAGAAGGGCCTGTTTGAGCATCAGTTGAAGCAGTGGCGTGAGGCGTTTTGCAGCACGAGTGAGTCCAATGCGCATCAAGCCAAGGCTGAACTGCGGGAGCTCAAAACCAAGCATGAACAATTGCAGCGCGAGCTGCGTCGCAAAGACCGGGCGCTGGCCGAAACGGCGGCCTTGCTGGTATTGCAAAAAAGGTTCCGGACGCTGCTGGAGGACGAGGACAAATGACCTCCCTTGAGCAGCGCCAAACCCTGCTGCCCCTGATTGAAAAAGCGTGTCATGACGGCGCCCGACTGGCCCAGGCCTGCCGGCAGATAGGCTTGTGTGCACGCACCGTACAGCGCTGGCAGCGCCCTGATCGCCAAAAGGGAGACCGCCGCAGGGCAGGTCAGCGCGCGGTGGTATGCCCGGCCAACCAATTCAGCGAGGCTAAGCGCCAAGCGGCGCTGGACATGCTCAACAGCGATGAGTTCAAGGACCACCTGCCGCCCAACCAAATCGTGCCCCGCCTGGCCGATCAGGGGCGCTACGTGGCCTCCGAGTCCACGCTGTATCGCTTGCTGCGCCGCGCCGGACAGATGGCGCACAGGCGCGCTGAGCGTGCGCCCCACAAGCGCAGCCGCCCGCGCGCTGGCGGCCAAGCAGGCCGATCAACTCTACAGCTGGGACATTACCTACCTGCCGGTAGTTGTCAAGACAGTTGTCGCAAAAAGTTTGATGCTCAAGCAGGTTTTTGAGGTGAATGGTTCTGTTTGTCAGATGTCTCCGGGTTGAGATGGACCTCGCTGATATGCGACCAATCACGGGTAGGGCCGGACCAGCGATTGGGATTGGCAGTAAGGGCTGCGGCATAGACTTTGTCACGGGCCTGCAGAAGGGATATGTCGACTTGGGTATGACGTTGTTCGGGTGTCACAAAACCAATGGCGCTGTGGCGGTGTTCATGGTTGTACCAATGCACCAACTCTGCCATCCAGCGGCGCGCCTGTAGCCGCCGTCGTGGTCAGCGTGTGCACCAGACCTGAATCCTGGTCCACGCCAATGTGCGCCTTCATGCCGAAGTGCCACTGGTTGCCTTTCTTGGCTTGGTGCATTTCAGGATCGCGTGCATGCTCTTTGTTTTTTGTCGAGCTCGGCGCCGCAATCAAGGTGGCGTCCACCAGTGTGCCTTGGGTCATCAAGAGGCCCCGCTCCATCAGCATGACGTTGACTTCGACCAAGATCGCCTTGGGCAGGTCATGGGCTTCAAGTAAGTGGCGAAATCCCATCAGGGTGGTGGCATCGGGCACGCTGGTGCGGCTCAGATCAATGCCCATGAAGTTGCGCAGTGCAACTGAGTCGTAGACTGCGTCTTCCACCGCTTCATCAGCCAAGCCGTACCACTGCTGTACAAAGTACATGCGCAGCATGCGCTCCAGCCCGATCGGTGGACGCCCGCGTTTGCCGCTCTTGGGGTAATAGGGTTCAATCACTTCCATCAGCCGGCTCCAAGGAACCACTTGTTCCATCTTCTCCAGCAACACTTCGCGCCGGGTACGCTTTTTTTTCTTGTCGTATTCGGCTTGGGCAAAACTGATCTGGGTCGGTGCAGTGGGGTTCATCTTGGCTATGCGTTATGGGCGACCCACCCATAATGTTTGGGGGTTCCCAGGAGTTGGCAACATCAGCGAATAAATCCGCGTTTCCCTAGCAGCGCAGCCAGGGAAGCATTCGTCGAGGCCTGGGGCGAATACAAAATCGCCGGGCGCAAGGAGTTTGCGAGAAAAACCGTGTAATTCAGCCGGCCTTGGGCTCGTCGTAACTATTTGATTTAGTTGGGAAATTTCCGACAAGGCAAGTGACAACCCAAGGTTTCAGGCGGCTACCGCCAAAATTTGCATGGCTCGCACGGGAACCCTAACTAAGGAGCGTTTCCGACTGGATCCGAAGCTCGTCCTGGCATTGCATTTGCGCCTTCACGGTATGGGTAAAGCCAGTCCAGCGGGGGGTTGTTTACCACCTTTCCCCCAAAGTTTTGATGCTGGATTGGCCTTCCTGAAAGGAATGCCGTCCCATGCTGAAAAATTCCGTTCTCACGTTGCTGCTCACCCACGGCATCGCCGCCATGGCTCAAACCGTCAGTGGCAATGTCTTTTGCGCTGGCACAACGTTTGACCCCTCACCCGCCTCAGTGTCCATCAGTGGCACGGTATCCGCTGCCGATGTGGGCCTGCCCGGCGCCATCTGGGTTGGCATTGAAGACCCTGCGACACCTGGCACGCCTGCGGCATTTTTGACACCCAGTGGCTGGGTGGCCTGGACGACTGGCGGCTTTCCAACTTATGTTGAAACACCGGCCATCGGGTCAACATTTTCGTATTCAGCGTGTATTCCAAGTTCACCCGCCCGTGGTGGCTGTGCCGCAACCAGTGCTGGCTTTGTTGGGTGGAAGGTCTACGCGGGTTATGGCGTTTTAACGCTTGAGCATCAAGCCTTGATTGGACGGCGGCGCGCATCTCTCGACCAGGCGAAACCATGGCTGCAACAAAAGGGAAAGTGGCGTGCCGACTATGACGATGACTTTGCCTTTCGCAATGCGCTCATCCAAAAGTCAGCCAACGACGGCCGCTGGGGAGAGGCACTGACGATTCCATTCATCAGTTGCACCCCGCCCGATTCTGGCGGTCAATGAATTTTTTCCAGAGAGGCGCCCATGGAAAACTTGACTGATGAGCAACAAAAGCGAATCGCCCTGCTGGAGGCCTTTGAGGCCAAAACTGCTCCGGAGCGGGACATCCGCAATGCTGGCATTGATCAGCACGAACAGGAATACCGTGAAAAATGGCTGCAATTGCAGTCCAGTATGGAAGCAACCCGGGGTGATCTGCAAACCAGACTGAAGGGGCTGGGTTCCTCTGAGCAATCGATTTCCGCATCGGTGGCCATTGAGCTGGCCAAACTCACTGAAAGCTACTACGCCGAAAAAGACAAGTCCGCGCGTGAACTGGATGACACGCTGGCCAGACCCCAAAGCTGGCTTGATTTCTTGAAGGAATCCAAGCTTGAACAACCCGATGACCCCACTTTTGACAGTCTGATTGAGGAAGCAGAAAAAGCACCGGACTCCGGCCTGGGAGGCTTCACAAAGCAAACCGCACCCAACATGGTCCTGGCTGATTTACATGCGCGTGAGGGCAAGGACGGGATCATGGAATACACCCGCGGCTTGACGGTGACGGTGCGTGACGTGGGAGACCGCCTGGATGTGCGTAAAACCGATGATCGCGACATTGAAGCGGCACTCAAGATTGCCGCCAAGAAATTCGACGTGGACAAGGGCCTGCTGCTGACCGGTGACACCGCGTTCAAAGTCCGGGCGGCGGAAATTGGTGGCAAATTGGGCTATCCCTTGCAAAACACGGAGCCCGAAGTGTTGCGCGCCTGGATGAGAGGAAAACAGGTATCCCAAGGGCTTGAACGTGCTCGCATTCCAAGTGTCGATGCGGGCATCACGGGCGATCCGGCAACCAACCTGACGATGGCGACTGTCGGCAAGACCCTGCTTCGTGCCGATCAGAGAACGCTGGACGCGCTGACGAAAAATCCTGTGGCCGGGATTGATCTGCTTGGCAAAGACAAGATTTCAATGCCAGATGAACGCATGCTGGCGGCCAACGCCAGTATCAAGGATTTGGGTTACCAGGCCATTCAGCAAATTGCCAGGGCTGACCTTGAACAGCAAAGCGGTGGCGTTGAACCCGGTTCTGTCGACCTGCTGCGAGAGAAAGGCATTTTGGACACGGACGGCAAGCTCACCCAGCTTGGAACGGATGTGGTGATGGTGCGTGATGACCGCGTCATCAGGGAACGCGAAGCGCTGGAACCAGCGCAAAAGAGCAGGATTGCGCAGTATTTCAAAACGTCGGGTGACTACGTGCGAGAGGCATTTTTGGAGGAGCGGGAAAAGGCTGCGCCTGAAGTGGAACAGGACAGAAAAGACAACGCACGCGAACAGAAAAGCGCCTTTCATGTGGGCGAACCAGTGCCCAGAGCTCACCACCACGAATTTGAAGAAGGCATTGAACTTTGATCAGCCACGCCCGACTGGAAAGGGCATTTTAAAGGAAGAAACCATGCAAGCGTTGACAACCCTCTCCCCACAAACGATGGCCGAACTGGGCATCCCGGCCGACTCTGAAGTACATTCGGTTCGCGATGCCGACAAACTCGGCATCAATCTCATCGGCCCTGAGCATGATGACGTTGACGCCTTGGATTTTGTCGAGGTGCCTCATGACTGAGGCCAAAAAGGACCTGCGTGAGCAAATCACGGAACGCATCGTCGCCTCGTTGGAGTCGGGCGTCATGCCCTGGCGCAAGGGTTGGACCAATGAAGGTGGTGTCGCTGCCGGCCTACCCCGCAATGCGGTTTCCGGCCGCATCTATAGCGGTGGTAACCGGCTCATGTTGATGATGCAGGGGATGGACAAAGGCTATGCCGATCCACGCTGGCTGACCTATAAGCAGGCAACCAGCCTGGGCGGAGGTGTCACCAAAGGAGAAAAGTCAACACCCATTGAATACTGGGACGAGTTGCCTTTTCATCGCCGCCGGGACGTTGACATCACACACAATGGCGCTCGGGTCACCCTGGCTGAAGCGCCGGAAAAATACGCGCAAACGGTCAAACTCTCCAACGGGCAGCAGGTGGACACCCGCCAATTGGTGGTGGAGTCTGGCGGGACCAAATACAGTTGGCGGCAAGCTGAGCGGACCTTGAGCTTGCTGTTCGAAAAAACCAGCCATGCCTTCAACGTCGAACAATGCAACGGCTTGACCCTTGAACCCATTGCCACAACAAAAGACCGCCCTACTGTCGAAAAAATCGCTGCAGTTGAAAAAGTGGCCAGCGGCATGAAGCGCGACGGACTGACTCTTGGCCATGGCGGTGATCGGGCTTTTTATTCGCCAGCGCGCGATGCGGTTCAAATGCCAAAGCCTGACCAATTTGAAAGCCCTGAAGCCTACGCTGGCACCTTGCTGCATGAACTCGGCCACGCCACCGGTGGAGAAAACCGGCTGAACCGCCCTCTTTCAAACGGTTTTGGCACGAGCGAGTATGCCCGTGAAGAATTGGTGGCGGAGTTATGCAGCGCTTTCGCCAGTGCTGAGACGGGCGTGCAGTTTGACGACAAAAATCACGCGGCTTATATCGGGTCGTGGCTTGAGACCCTCAAAGGTGACAAACACGCCGTTTTTGCGGCAGCCAAAGACGCGTCAAAGGCTGTGGACTATTTGCTTGAGAAAAGTCTGGGCGTTGAGGTCGAAAAAGACGTTGGCCTGGTGGCGGATGAAGTGCAAGTCGATCCAGTGAAAGAGGAAGTCCTGAAGCCCTCGAAAGGCAGGGCGAAAAAAGTAGCTAAACCTGAAACTGAGCTGGAAATTTAGGCATTGAAGGCTCTGCATGTCCCAGTCGCAGCGGCAACAGCTCTACGTCATCCCCCGTACCCAGGGGGATATCACCCGCTTCGTGTGGGTTGCCTTCCTGATATTTGGGTTCGTCACCGCGCTGACCTTCGTGCTCGTGACACAGTACACCGCCTGGCAGTTTCGTTTTCACCCGACACTCGGAACGCCCGCCGCGATGCTTGGCCAGACACGGATTTACTGGCCTTGGGACATCCTGAACTGGATATTTCGCTACTTCCGTCCAGACTCGTCGCCGGATGTGCTGTCAGTCATCAAGACGGCTCAAGTGATGCTGGCTGCTGGTGCAATGACTGCCATTGTTTTCCCCGTGGCTTACGTTTTCCGGAGAACTCGCAAGCTGAAAGACGAGCGCAACGACTTGCACGGTTCAGCCCATTGGGCCGTGGCAGAAGAAATCGAAGCGGCTGGGATTTTGCCAACACCGGCAAACGTTGGCGGTGTGATGCTGGGTGCAGTTGACATTCCTGTCAAGAATTCTGGTTTCAACCCGTTTGGCGCAAAAGCCAAAACCGTGTATCTGCGCCATAGCGGTCCGGAACACATTCTGGTGTTCGCTCCGACGCGTTCAGGCAAAGGTGTTGGTATCGTGGTGCCGACACTGCTGTCCTGGTCAGAATCCGTTCTGGTGCATGACATCAAGGGAGAAAACTGGGCACTGACTTCTGGCTTTCGTGAGAGGGTCTTGAAGCAACGGTGCCTGCGGCTTTCGCCATCAGAAACGGATTCGGCACGCTTCAATCCACTGTCCGAAATTCGGCTTGACGACAACCTGGTGAAGGACGTGCAAAACGTCTCAACCATGATCGTTGACCCCGACGGAAAAGGTCTGCAGGACCATTGGGCAAAAACCGGCTTTGACCTCATGACTGGTGTCATCATTTTCGTTCTGGTGTCCGATGAACTGGAAGATGCACAGCGGAATTTGTCGACCGTGCAAGCCATTTTGTCTGACGGTGGACCGGTGCGCGAACTGGCTGAACGATTGGCTGCCGACAAAGACACTGCAGGTGATGAAAAAGCCAAAATTGCCGAGGGCTTCCGGGCGGTGATGGAATACATCCGGGACATCGGCTACGAAAGGATCGGCGCGGGTCACTGCACCGATGTGGAACTGGTCGCCTGGAAAACCGCCTCGCAAGCGGCGCAATCGTTTCTGAACAAGGCATCCAACGAGGCCTCTGGCGTGCTGTCGACGGCCCTGTCGTTCCTGTCCCTGTATCGTGATCCGATTGTGGCTGCCAACACCAATGTCTCGGACTTCACCATCGAGTCGCTGATGCAGCGCAGGACCAGCCTGTACTTGGTCGTGCCACCCTCAGACAAAGACCGCCTGAAACCACTCTTGCGGCTGGTCATCAATCAGGTGGTGCGTCGTTTGACAGAAAAAATGGAATTTGATGAAACCGGCGCCTCCAAGTCGCGGTTCCCGCACAAGATGTTGCTGCTGATTGATGAATTTCCGGCGCTGGGGAAACTTGAAATTTTTGAAGAGGCGCTGGCGTTTATCGCCGGCTACGGGCTCAAGGCCTTGTTAATCACCCAAGACTTGTCCCAGTTGACCAAAGCCTACTCCCGAGACGAATCCATCCTGTCGAACTGCCACATCCGGATTGCCTTCGCGCCCAACAAGATTGAGACGGCTGAGCTGCTCTCCAAAATGAGCGGTGCCTCCACGGTAGCCCACACCCAAAGAAATTTCTCTGGTTCACGCCTGAGCGTGGTGCTGAACAACGTCAGCACGAATGAACAGTTGAGCCAGCGGCCCTTGCTGACACCGGATGAAACCATGCGCCTCCCACCGGCCGATGAACTGGTGTTTGTGGCTGGTCACGCGCCAATTTACTGCCAGAAAATCATCTATTACAAGGATTCAGCACTGGTTCAAAGACAGATGCTGGGGGCCGCCAAACTGATCGGAAATGCAATGATTGACACGCGCGTCAAGAGCACTTGAAGCATGCAAGCCAAACAACTGAACCTCGTATCGCTTTATCTGATGCTACTTGCGATGTCAGCGACGGCGATTTTTGCCATCGTCGCCAAGTCATCTGGCCTCGTTTTGAATGTCACCGGATCTATGCCTGGCATCGTCTACAAGCTGGGGCGTGGTGAAAAAGGCAGCCTGGTCAGCTTTTGCTCACCGATTCCGCATCCATCCATCGGTCACGGCTCGTGCCCTGATAGCAGCATGCCTTTGATAAAGCGCGTGGTGGGCGTTGCTGGCGATCTCGTGACAGTAACCGATGCCGGTATTGACATTAACGGGCAGCCAGTGCCGAATTCAAGACCGCTGGACCTGGACACCAAGGAAAGCGCCCTTCCCCATTTCCGCGGATCGTTTCGCCTCAAACAAGGAGATATCTGGGCTGCTGGCGAACACCCGAATAGCTTTGATTCTCGGTATTTTGGGCCTGTGAAATTTCCAAGGGGTGACCACAACATGACACGCCAATCCTCGTCCGGTTTTGTCGAACAGTGATCGGTTTGCTGCGCAACGTTTAACGCCGGGTGTGTCTCGCTCCTAAAGCACTGTTGCACGGGCAGCCGCAACCAGATCGTCAGGTGCAATGACTTTTTGAGGCAAAAATGGAATGGATCGCATTGGCAAATCTTTGAGTACCCCAGCGCTTCGCAATGCAATGGCCACAAGCTCTGTGCAATAAAGTTTTTTGCCGTCATCATCAAACGCTAACTGGTCGTCAAAGGGCCGCCCCAAAAGCGACTTTGCTGCGCTTTGAACGGCATCGACCTTGTCCACCGGCATCAGCAACACTTCACCCTCTGAAGCCTGCTCGGCGCTGAAAAATACCTCTGGTTTTTCGAGCTTTGTGCCCGCACCTGGCATGGCACTTTCAATGTAGATTTGGCCATCCGGTATCAACTGCACGGCAATGCCCACATGGCTCCATCGCCCCCCACCCTGGCCCAATAGCACTGCCTGCGTGATGGGATCATTGTCAAGCCCGCGCCGCGCTACAACTGCACCTGGTCGAACTGCTGCAACCACATGCTCTCGCCAGGCCTCTGGTTCCGCTTGAACAAGAATGGCCATCAACATGAAGGCCATGGCCACAACCATGCTACCGGTGTGCCTCATCGCGGAGAAATTCCAGCGTTAGCCAACCCTATGCGCACTCTGTCAATGGCATCTCGGATGAGATACGCCTCAAAGTCATCCACTGCGTTGCTGCGCATTTCTGAAAAACCAACGCGTTTGACAAACTGGGCAAGCGCATTTGCCAACTCTTCGCTCAATTCCACTGTCAAAGTAACCATTGAATTTAATTTACAAGAACCGATGATTAATATATTGAAGGAATTGTTTGATAACTTCGTTTGATAAATACCAAAATCCCGGCAAAACAAATCTACAAACTGCCAGCCAAGCACCAAAGCCCATCAAAGCCAGGACGGCCCCTTGCTTTTGATCCCATGCGAGCGATCCAAACCAAACTGCACCACCCCACACCAAGAAAGTGACTGCAATACAAACTACCCACTTGGCGTAGAAGACCACTTGACGGTATTTGCATGCGGTCATATGCATATAGTGTCGTACCACAGTTTTAAAGTCATTATTCATAGTATTTATTTTTATCAAAAAATATAGAGAAACTTCTGATGATTATATTTTAAATAGCACCAAACCACAACACGATATTCGATTACAAACAATATATATCAAACAGTTTCTTGAAAATTTTTTCAGATATTTAAAATATCACAATTGCATTTCAATATTGCGCTTCCTATCCACACTTATGTGAGCAAGCTCTGGGTTCTTCACACGAATACCCATCATCAAAGCTTCTTTTGCTGCCAACTCCCGGAACGCAAGTGACCCCGTAACAAACACTTCGCCACCAAATTTTTGGATGGCCAACAGCAGCCCAGCCTGCATGGCCAGTTCGTCGTTCTCTTGCGCCAAATCGATTCGCGGTCCGCTGTCGGTCAGTCGTACCTTGCCACGGGTGTCAAGGTATTCAATGCTTTGCTCTGGTGTGATCCTGAGCTGGGCTGTGCGGATGTCGAAGTAGTCCGGTCGCGCCGTGCCCCTGATGCTGTTTTCTTGCTCAACTAAAGGATTGATGGGGCCAAGGTCCTCGCCCTCGATGCCCGCCTTTTGTTTGGTTTTTTCACGCTGGGCCCGATAGCGCAACCCGCGAAGTGCAGAAATTGCCGCCTCGTTGCCTAACGCGGCCTGTCTCTCCAGCCACGGCAACCACTCCATCGCGTTTGCACGTGTGAGTGCCAGACGCTCACGTTTTTGCCGGTCTGCCAAGCCTTCCATCGCAGCTGTGCGCTGTGCTGCCCACAAGAGTCGCGCAACCTGGCTGCCATATTGGTTTTGCAGAGTGACCACTGTTCCGGCTTTGGCAACCACGAGTTGTTTGAGCAGGTCTGATTTTTCCGATTGATGAAGCACCCGCAGGTCAATTCTTGCAGCCTTGCGGTTATCTTTAGCCGTGTATTTTTCTGATTTGTATTGTTCAAAGAGCGCCGTGCGTGCGATGGCACGGCCAAGTCTGGCTTGATCGCGCTGGTCTCCTCGCCCGGTACGCCCGGGATGTTCTTGCGAGTCCGGGTCAGTACCGCAGGCAATACGGGCAACATAGTCGTTGTAGGTGGATCCGAATTTCGGCCCATTGGCCAATGTGGCAGGTGCCGTAGTGATGTCTGGCGGCTGGTATGCACCAAATCGGTTTTGCAAGCGCCCCAGACTGAGCGCATAGTGGACGGCCGATGCTTTGGTTTGCGTCGCCTTGTCCAGCATGTTGGCCTCGAAAATCAATCCGGATTTAACTTTAACCACGCTCAGTCCTCTGGCCGCACAGACGCCATGGAACTCCTGCCAGTTCTGCGTTGCAAGGAGCTCTGGTGCAACTTTGTTTTTGAGCCAGCCTGCCAGGGATGGCAGTCCTGCCTTGACTTCGCCCATCCGTGCCTTAACGGCCGGTGCATAAGGCGCCAGTGACTTGTCGATTTCAAGACCGAGCTGGCGACGCAGGGCATGCGTCAACCGCTTGATTTGCCCGTCGATGACCACATGGGGGCCGTTGTCGTGCTGCCAGCCCTGCTCAAGCTCGATTTCCCGACAGGTTTTGTCCAACACCAGGAAGTCATATCGAGGTGGCCCAGTCAATATCAAATGGTCAGGGTGAACACGGTTGGCAATGATGTGAATGTGGTGATGGTGTTCTTTGTCGCGGTGGATCGCAAAGAATGCCTGGTTGATGGCCATGCCAACCGCTTTGAGCGCCCGGGCGGCGGCGGCCGTGGCTTGGTCAATGGTGGGCTGCTCGCCCGCCTTCCATGAGAGGACCACGTGATAAAACGGATTTGTTTTGGGACTTGCCTTCGATCTTGAAGCCCAGGCCCGCGCCGTGCCATCCATCAATTTGATGATTTGGCGACGGTCGTCCGGGTCAGTGGGGTTAAGTCCCTCCAGGTTGAAGGATGCAGCTTCCAGTACACCCTCGCGCGCAAGGTAATTGGCGGCATCCTCCGGCTCGTAACCGCCTGGTTCAGGTTGTTCTGGCGTCTTCTTCAGGTCATCGACCACATAGTTCGCTGCGCTGGCCACGGTCTTCCAGGACTTTTTCAGCAGAATGACTTTAGCCAGCATGGACCATTCCGACTGCTTTGTCTTTGCCGCCTGATGCGGTTGATTCGAGCGTGTCGGCACGTTCACGCAACTCATTGATCAACGCCCACCATTTTTTGCGGTCTTCTGCCGTCCAGCGGATATCTCTGGCCGGGTACAGGTGTTTGAGCATGGCACCCAGTCTGCGAAATTCGTAACCCGCCTGCGCTTTTTCAAGGGTGACAAAAACAGCACCATGCAATGCGGTGTCACGGATCAGCTGAGACACGCTGACACCCAGAGCCGCTGCACGCGCATTGAAGCCTTCTACTTCGTCGCGTGAAACCCTAAGTTTTAAGAACGTTGAGCGTTGCATGATCAGAAGGAATCATTCACCTGCTGACCGCGTTCAGGCACCAGACGTCGCCATGACGGCAGTGGTACTGACAGGCGAACACACCACGCGCATTCTTTTCATTTGCATCTCCAATCGACTAGCCGCCACGACGGCGGATAGCCAATACGGGTAAGTCGCAAGTGTGAGCGCGCGATTGAACGGTGGGGTTTGCTGCCGGGCTGAAACGGACTGACAAAGCGAACCAAGCGAAGCGACTTTGTTTTGACAGTCCGTTTGAGCGTCGTCCAGGGGCTAGCCTTACGGCTGGGGTTGTCGAATGACATCCCCAATGAGTTGAACCCGGACTTCGGATGTTGCGATAGCGATCGTTACCCCAATGGGACAAGACAATCTGTGCGTTCTACAGGACTAACTTGTTTCGAAGAAAAGAGGGCGGGCAGCTCATGCTTACCAATCTCCACAAACCGGGAGGCGATTCAACTGTTCACCTTGTGATTGCTTTATTCCCGCTTGGCACACCAGCCCCAACTTCCAATTTGCGTCCGGCCGGTATCAAGCAACGGCAATCAACAACAGAAATTCCCATGATGCTCAAGAAGTTGCTTTCCAGTTTACCGGTTGCGACTACAGGTCCTCTCGGCGGTTCGGGTGAAAGCGCTCAACGTATGTTTGGAGGTCAAAAATGATCGGAACCCAACCCGTAGGCACCATCAGTGGCGTCGTTATCAGCGCGGTGTCCCACGAAGGCCTCAGCGTTACCGTAGACGGCAAACCAGCCAGACTGGCCATCCTGACCGATGACGGCCGCGTGATTGCGGTAGGTGACCAAGTGGCCAAGGAGGCTGAAGCCGTCGCTCTCAACAGCTACCGCAACTTCCTCAAGGGCCAAGGTTACCTGCGAGTGAATAGCGCCCCGATTACGGCAAACTAACCCTTTCACTCCCTTACGCAGTTGGGCTTGCTGGCTTTGGTCAGCTTGCGAGACGACTACAGATCAGCCGTCAAGGTCAACTCACCCTGGGTCATGGCGCCGATCTGGGCATCAAGTTGCTCGTGGCTGCGGGTGTCCATAAGACACACCGCACGCACTTGGCACCATCCACCATCACCGTTCTGGTTCGCGCAGCTGCCCAGTTTGACGCGATTGTCGGGTGTATCCCCGACCACAGACCACGCCATCAACGGCCAGCAGCCGAACCTTGCAGTTCGCGGTGGGTGCACTCATACGACGTGACCCAAGCACGAGTGGGCTGCCTTTACAACCGCTCCAGCGGCACGTTACCCGGCGTCAAAAAAGCTGACGCGCCAACATGCAGAATCGTCATATTGCGAAACAAGGCCAACCCGATGACCCGCTACTCGACATGCTCGGCGGTCAGCTTGCACCGCCGAATCGTGGCCTTGCCAGTGGCTTGCAGGGCGTGCTCAATCATTGTCAGATCAATCAGATCGTTGAGTCGGCTCAAATCTCCCTTCTGCTGCCAGGCGAGTAAAGAACTTTCACCTCCAAGTTCCGCCTACTCGCGGTTTAACTGACCGGCATGCGGTACCACGTAGGCTAGGCCTTTCATATGCGTTTAAAGCGGTTTATACTAACTATCTTTGGCGCAACCTAAGGAAACAAAACCAATCTTGCCGCTCAATTATTTATCGCTCTTATCAGGGGTTGTGAAAGGGAAACCAGTGAAGACGTTCGCTGGATCTTTCATCTTTTCTTGCATTTGAGTGAAAAGATTTTTACTCTGCTCAACGTAGCTTCCCATCATTTGCTGCATCATGGGATTTTGAACATTCATGAACTGCGCCCAACTCTCAGGAGTGGCACCACCTTGCTTTGACTGCTCAGCATACTGTGATTGCAGATCAATGAAGGATTGAATATTTTTTTCCAACATGCCACCCACAACGCCTTGCATGGAGTGACCATAGAAACGAATCATTTGAGACAACATCGGTGTGGTGAATAAAGGCACGCCACCAGCTTCTTCTTCCAAAATGATTTGCAACAAAATAGCTCTGGTCAAATCTTCTTCGGTCTTGGCATCTAAGACTTTGAATTCTTCATGTGCCAACACCAAGCTCTTCACGTCCGACAAGGTGACGTAAGTACTTGTTTGCGTGTCGTACAGACGACGATTGGGATACTTCTTAATCGTTCTGACACCAGCAGACTTGGCAGATTGTTTTTTAGTGACCATATTTAGTAAGTTGGGCTTGATTACCCGTATTGTATGGGTAAATCAAGCCCTAGATTGTTGCACCGCAATATACTTTTTGTATATTGTTTAGCCCATGTGTAAACCACCGTTCAATGAGAAGTCAGCACCAGTGGCAAATCCACCCTCATCTGAAGCAATCCAAGACACGATTGATGCAATCTCATCAGGGGTTCCAAGGCGTTTAACCGGAATGGTGTTGATGATTTTCTCAAGCACATCTTCACGAATCGCTGTGACCATGTCTGTGCCAATGTAACCAGGAGATACTGTATTAACAGTCACGCCCTTAGCAGCAGTTTCTTGTGCCAAAGACATCGTGAAACCATGGATACCTGCTTTGGCAGTAGCGTAGTTGGATTGGCCAAATTGACCTTTTTGACCGTTCACAGAAGAAATACTGATCACGCGCCCCCAACCTGCTTCAACCATGCCATCGATCACTTGCTTGGTCACGTTAAAGAGAGAATTCAAGTTCGTGTCGATCACAGCACGCCAGTCTTCTGGAGTCATCTTACGGAATACAGTGTCGCGGGTGATACCAGCGTTGTTCACCAATACATCCACCTTGCCAAATTCAGCTTTTACTTTAGTAAATGCTGCAACAGTACTCTCCCAGTCACCCACATTGCCTTCAGAGGCTGTGAAATCGAAACCAAGCGCTTTTTGCTCAGCCAACCAGCGATCTTTACGTGGTGAATTAGGGCCGCAACCAGCGATCACCTTGAAACCATCTTTGGCTAAACGCTGACAA